>Ga0065711_1006533_pt1 | contig 17061 bp, 7 predicted proteins | sample Hoacrofraction12_FD_59098 | JGI IMG/M metagenome (GOLD analysis project Ga0065711, IMG submission 59098) | Hoatzin crop microbial communities from Cojedes, Venezuela - Epithelial fraction 12 v2 (version 2) | ecosystem: Host-associated > Birds > Digestive system > Esophagus > Crop | place... | reverse complement strand
CAGTCCCCTCACCATCCTCGTAGCCCTCCGCTGGACTCTCTCCAGTAGCTCTTCACCTTTCTTGAACTGGGGAGCCCAGAACTGGACAGAGTACTCCAGATGAGGCCTCACTAGGGCAGAGCAGAGGGGAAGGAGAACCTCCCTCGACCTTCTGGCCACACTCCTAATGCATCCCAGGATCCCATTGGCCTTCTTGGCAGCCAGGGCACACTGCTGGCTCATGGTCAATCTGTCATCCACTAGGACACCCAGTGTCCACAGAGCTGCTCTCCAGCAGGTCCGCCCCAAGCCTCTACTGGTGCATGGAGTTGTTCCTTCCCAGGTGCAAGACCCTACACTTGCCCCTGTTGAACTTCATCAGGTTCTTCTCTGCCCAACTTTCCAAGCCTGTCCAGGTCTCGCTGAATGGCAGCACAGCCTTCTGGTGTATCTACCGCTCCTCCCAGTTTTGTGTCATCAGCAAACTTGCTGAGGGTACACTCCAACTCTTCATCCAGGTCACACAGCTCTGTGATCCGAATAAGGCTGTGTTTGACAAGTTTGCTACTAAAAATAGAGTCTTTTTATTGCATGAAAGTTAAATGGTCAGGATTAGCAGCCCTCTAATGCCTATCTCCTGTTCATATCAAAGCTTAATGAATAAGCCTAACAAAAAAATTACCTTAAAATATAGGCTACAGCGATGAAATAGAACAACATGGGAAAGATGAAGTGACAGCAGCTCAGAAAAATAATATTCTTCAATAAAACATGAATAGAATGGGAAAGACTGTGGTCTAGTGCAATTTAGACCTCATTAAAGCCAGTGGGATCTCAAATGCCCTTTCAGGGCAGAATAAAGACTACAGTAGGAAATAGAGGCAGAGGAAGACCATTGGCACCTGAGGAGACAGTCCTCATGTTAAAGCTTGGAAAACAAAGTGTTTGTCTGCTATGGTGTTCACCAGCACATGTAAGGGTTTTGTCTTGCCAGGAGAGCTACTTCTTCACCAGGACTGGCTTGTAAAAACTATGTCAAATAGAGCTATGTGGCTGTTGTTATTTTTTTAATGCTTTTGGTCAGTGTAGCCAAATGGTGAAACTTCTGCCCAGATAAAGTTATTTCCTTGGTATGATGTTCATCTGAAGTCTTTGCTGCAATTATTTCTTTTGCCAATACTGAGGCACTGGAAAGTTGCTGACATGCAGTGATGTTTTGTAGTTGTCTCATGTTGTTTGTCTTTCTGCTTTATACCCATGCATGTGTTCTTGTACAAATTGTAATGCACCTCCTTCTCCTTTATCCCTCTCTCAGTATTTTCCCAATTTCCCTATGCAGGTTGATGAACATTCTTATTTTGAAACAGTGATAATTATTGGAGATTTGTATTAACCCCATTTGTGTCAGTTTGTACCCAAGAACCCAAGAAGAAGGAGTCCTTTCTATATGCAGGCAAAACAGTTCCTTTCTGAAAAATCTGCAACAGAAGAGATACCCCAGGTAGAGAGAGCATATGACATATTAGGCAATGTGGTGACCACCATAGTACGTTCACCTTCCCTCTGCCTTGCCTTTTTCTGCAAAAATCATGTCCCAAGTTGAGGCATGCAGTTCAAAGACACTAATGAAAGTGAGATTTTGAAGAAACGGAGTGAAAGATACAGAGAAAGTGCTAAAAATGTAGGAGCAGCAAGTGAAAAGTGAAGCTGAGGTGCAGGGAAGGAGAAGGTTAAAGTGAGTCATAGTGAGAAGAAAGCAGTGTCAGACCAGAGCTTTCCAAGGAACAAGACATCTCCACTTTGGATGCTCTGGAAAGTGCTCCTGTATCAAGCGGGCCTCCCCAGGCCTGCACGGCAAGGATTTAAGGTGTAGGTATTATCTCATCTGGAAAGAGGAAGCACGTGATATTCCCCTGTCTTGGAGCTGAAGAAATATGCTGTTAATAAACCTTCAGTTTTGTTGTCCATCTGCCTGGAAGATGAGAATTCAGTGTGCTGCCATGACCTCTGTTTTTATTCAAAACCTCTGGATATTTGTCACTTCTGAATTTTGCATTCCTGCTAACCCAGGACACAATGCTCAGCGCTGTAGGAGGACAGAGAACCAACACAATGCAACGTGCAGGCCTGCTTCCACTTTGTAGATACAATTTCCTCTCACATCAGGCAGTTCTTGGGAGTATTCATCGTCTTTAGGAATCCTTCTTTTGTAAAGGTGTGGGACCTGATGAAGCGTAATTACATCATTTTTTAAGGCAAGACCCAGAGTCACGTCACTGATTCAACAGCTACAACACAGAACAGTCTAGTTTGGAGTTCAACACCACTTGCGTTTATATCCAAACTGTTTCTCCTGGAGCATTTTTTCATTATCTCTGATTATCTAGTCATAAAGATTTCAGGAATAAGGACAAAAATCTTGTCTTCTAGATATGCTTTAAAATTGTACAGAGCTTGCAACACCAATATTAATAGAGGGTTGCAACAGTTCAGCTATTAATACATTTTCTCTGGCAGAGCTTAGCAGCATATGATGGATTCTGGGTAGAGTATGTTATGCTAATTAGCATAAATATAGGAAAGACCTTTTCCCTTCTGAATATAAGAATACTCCAAATGAATACTACAGTTAACATATGCACACAGGAACATAAGATTATATGTATCACTGGCAACATCGCCTTATTAGCTAGGAGCATATGTTTTGTACAAGGAAAGGCTGTGGTTGTTAAAGGCAGGGCAGAATACTGGCAGATGAGGTGAGGAGAAAGAAGCCAGAGACGGGGGTCTTAGGGTACAGTTCATAGAGACAACTCTGGAGACTTCTTTGACTGAAAACTGCCTGTTTCTGTACAGTCTATAGAACAGTGTCTTCAGGGGCTTTTGGACCAATGGCCCAGTCCCAACCCCATCACATTTCTACCACTAAATTAATGTGGACTGCTTCTTCTCCCCTTCTAATGAGAGCTATCCTGCAGAGAAAAAGAGGAAAAAACAGACCACCAGAAGATATCTTTCACCCCAATATTGCAAGTATTCACTTTTATTGAAATGAACCACCTTGGCTAAAATGTTTCCAAGTATCCCTTCCAAGAATATAACAACTCCATAGGAATAAATGGTTGTAGCTTAATTTTTTTCTTTTCCTTTAAATACTGTCTTGAAATAAGAAATGGAGAAACTTCCAAAGCTTTCTGTAATCAATTGGCAGAACTGTATACTGTCTATGAAATATTTCTTTCAGAAAGATAACCGGGACCATGTCACAGCGGGAGCTACAGTAGGATAATGAAGCAAAATCCTTCTAATTACAAGACCAAAACAAAACAAAATGCTAATGCTTCTCAATTGCTTGTGGTGCACAGACTTAGTAGATGTTGCTAAAGTGGAGGTCTTTACATCTTTCCCCTTTCTTTTAGTGTCCCTTTAAGCCAATAAGAAGTTCTCTGCTGTTGTGGTTTTTCACATAAAGCAGAGTTTGGCTCATGTTTATGGATGGCACGATATAAAGTCATTTAATCACCTGAACCAAAAGTAGGGACTTAATGAGCAGTGGGAGTTTTGGATTTGAAAGCATAATGTTGGGGCAAGGGTGTCTTACAAAAGTCCAAGGGTCACTGCCACGCACTGCTGAGATTTGCTCCTACTGACACTGCAGAGATTTTGTAGCAGGCATCTGACGATGAAAAAGTTAATTAGGAATGGTGGAATTACTAGCTGGCCTTTGAATCAGGCCTAATGAAGAGATCTTTCTAGTTACTTGCGGTTGAATTGTGATTTCTCTGTGAATGTTTATGAGCAATTTTATATATGAGAGTAACAAGAGGAAGTAGAAACAAATGGACAGCAGAAGTTCCTTTCATTTTCCATTTAGAAACTGCCAGAAAAGTCTACTTTCTTCATCTTAAGACTAGAAAATCGCATCAGATGCCATATTTGAAGGACTCTGAGCAAGTAAGGATATGAGCAGCCTGACCGAGCAAAGCTCCCCACTGACTTCCTAGAGATTTACATGGGTTTTTGAAGACTGAATGTTTCTGTTTGACCTGCATTGCGGTGCTGTATCATGTACAATTAAGATGATACACAATATCTTCTGTTATTCAGTATTACTCTGAAGATATATCAAATGGAGTATTTTTTCCAAACACAGGAAGGTCTGTCTGCTGTTACTTATCTTGCAGTAAATTCTCTGAGGGATACATTATATGACTCAGAATCAGTCTGAAATAACACAGTCCCCCTTGGTTCCTGGTAATCACATTGGTGATGCACTCTGCACCATGCTATGCGCAGAACCTGTTGTCTTCTTCAGATTCATCTTTTTAGCCCCTGCTTTATTTCAATTACACAAAACACAGGGGTAAGTCAACAAAAGTTGAGGTTCTGGTGAGACAGCATTTGTGATTATGGCTCTAGTCTGCGTGTTTGTTTCTAACAAAAGATGTATATGTACATATAGCTACACGGTAAGTCTGACTGCTTCAGATTTATCCTTTCTTTTCCAGGTTGAAGGAGGAAGGAAAGGAGAGGCAGAACTGAACCCAGCCGTTCAAATGTAAAACTCTAGACTTTTTCTTTGTTTTTTCATCAAATCTTAGATACCTTTATTTACAAAATGTCTCTATCACCTATTCTTGATCCAATCGGTACAGACTTTTACATTTGATAAAATATAAAAGTGATTGATAAAGGCAAAAATAATCTTCAAATTGTTGTGTGGGTTAAATATCTGCTTATTAACAGAAGTGCAATCCCAATAATTTGCAAAAGGCTTTGGCTACTAAGACAGATACCTCAGAGAACAATTATTTCTTGTTCTGTCCCAGCAACAATTTATTGAAAGTCTCTGTTCAGAAACATAGATAGCACGTGCTTGAAGAGGGACACAGAAGTACAGCTGTTCCAATCATATTCAGCATAATTTTGATTATTGGAATCCAAGAATAGGATCTGCAGGGCATGGATGCAGTCCTTTGAGCAGTCCTAAAATTAAGTGGTCTAAGCTGCCTAATGGTTCTTTGAATTTAGTTGCTCAGAAGCACTTGAGGTTTTTTTTACACGTTATAGAGATGTTCTGAGTATTGTGCCGATTTTTCCTTTACGTGTGTTCTCTGTCAATCAGATAAAGTTAAGATTTCCTCTATCTCACTGGTGCACTGTAAACACTGGTTAAGTGAAGAGCTGGAAGTATTTAATTATTGTGATAATATGAGGCCATTACATCCCATTGATTGTAGGTAGCTGGCTCTAGGGAATGCACTGTATAAGCATCTGAAGTGCTTTCCAGATACTAATTATTGCCATAAGACCATAATTCCCATTTGAAGGTAGGGAAATTAAGGCACATATCAGTCAATGTTGAGGCTTTCAAACATGTCAAATCCCAGTCTAAACACTGAAATCCATGCTGAAAATTTCCAACTAATTACAGTGTTTTACTCTTTCCAAGGTTGCTGGAAATGTCAGGGAATTACAGAAGTACTCAAAAGACCTGAATGAGGCCTTTTGGTTTGCTAAGTCATCCTCGCCATTAGCGTTTAATCAGGTTTGTTAGTGCAGAACAAGTGGTTAATACAGCTTTTGCCTAGGTGATTTAAGGGCAAGTGTTTAAAATTGCCAGCTGAGCGGCTTGCTCCCTGCCATACTGTGAGCTGCTGGGGAATTTCAAGTTCAGCTTCCCAGATCTCCTTCCCTTCCAGCTTTCAGCCTTCAGCAGCAGCAAGTCACACTTCTGGTGCAGCACAGCTATGCTGCAGATGGAAACGACCAAAGGCAGCTGAGGTAGTGAGGAGGAACGCAGGCGTCTCTCCAACATGCACAAACATGCAACGTCTCTCTAATGCATATAAATTAATGCTCTTGTAGTTTCCTGGTAAGAGCAAAAATATCTTGTGGTGCAGGCACTTTCCCTTTTAGTGAACAGTGATGCCTCCAAAGAATAAGATCTTGACAGTCTGAAAGAATGACGCCTCTTTTTCAAGCAGAAAGGTCAGCTACAGGCGAAGGAGCTGCACTGAGAATACCTCCAAACTGCTCTGTCACTTATCTCCGTGATGAATTGCTGGGAGCTCTTTCTCCAAGGCTAGATGTATTTAGACTTTCTTTGATATGTCATTCTCTTAACTGCAGACTGATTGGACCAAGGTATGAGCAGATCAGCTGTAATTTGTCCTGAAATTCGACAGTGATACGGCAAAAATGGATCCTCATCTGCAACTCTTCCCTTAGCTCTTTTTCCTGTCGTAAATCTGCTCGCATTCACTAACTGGCCTCTATGCTGAACACCTCTACATTTACAAGTGCCACCAGGACTCAGACAAGAAAATGCACAGGAAGACATTTTAACACATTTCAATCTCTTAAATTGATGGGATTAAAACATAGACTGCAAGATTCTGCTGAACTGAAGGGTGCCGCGTGCTCCTCTGCAGGCAATAACAAAGTCTTGGGATGGGCTCTGGCCCTAACACTGTCCAAAGCCTCTGCCCTGCCAGGGACTGTAATTGCCAAGACCTCACATTGTGGCATTAGAATAAAGCATTCCTTTCCAGAGTAACCTGGAAGCACATTCCTCCCAAAGGACCGAAACTATTGGTTTTTTTAAACCTGCTTTTTCCCCCCCATGAAATGGGAAAATCGGGTTTGAAGTGCTTTTCTGGAATTACAGAGAGGTGCCTGACCCCCGCTCCCGGGAAGTGTCCCCAGTGGGATCACACATCTGGAATGGTAAATCCCCATGGCAGAAAAGAGGCCATCAGATCCCTCAGGTTCTTTATTTGTCTTCCGTGTTTAGCAACCAAAAAAAACATGTCTTTTTACCTTAGTGGAGTGATGACCAGCTCCAGTAGCCAGGAGCTATGGCTACAGCAGAGTCAGAAGTCAATTCGCTGTAGGCAGAGCTTAGCTTGGTTGTGCGCTGGGGAGGAAACCATGGCACCCTGAACTCCAGCTGCTGGAGCATTGCCCTGCAGTCATCAGCAGTCTTGGGTGGGTGGGATTTTGGGTATCTGAGGCCATAGAGATGGTACAGCTGCACTGATGGATTACGTTACAAACACAGGGAGGAAGAGATGCTGCAGGAGCAAAAGCTGGGTTCTGGCTGCTGTTGGGCTGCTGAATGAAGAGCACCACTGTGAGAAAACTCATGCAAATTCAGGTCCGTTAAAGAACCTCATGCAACTTCAACAGTACTGCAAGCAATTTCAAGGTTTGCAATGGACAACAGGAGAAAATTGTTTCTGTCTGTTCAAAATGCTGCATTTTGGCTTTGGCCAAATTTCTAATTTTACTACTGCTGGTTTGAACCTCTAAAAAAGAGCAGTGAAATGGCACAACAAACACTTCAAACAAACCTTACAATGAGAAATTTTGACTCTGCCTAAACTTCTGCAAAATAGATAAAAATATCTGCCATACAATTTCATCCATATAACTATTTTCCTGTCAACATGTAGTGAGTATGATGAAAAAAAACGTTTCCCCTCAGCTCAGCTTGGAGCCTCATGGTGATCTCAAGAGACAGAATCAAGAGACAGAAGCTTTTGTTCTCATCGCTTTGTAGAAACATTTACCAAAGACATCAGCGTTCGTGTTGAACCTGGATATCACAAATGATCTCCTGCCTAACACAGAGGACCAAGCTGGAATGAAGTTTGAGTGCTCTTCAGTTTAGCTTCAGCCTCCTACAAACCAGCTTCCAGCCACAGCCAAAGCCTCAGCATCTACTGCTGTGAAAATGAGATGGGACAGCTAGATGAGCAGACAAGCATGCAAGGAAGTAAGATTGTGTTTTTCATGAAAAAGCCAGAGAATAAAACTGATGTTTAGCTTGGGAACCCAGAAGGTTGACAGGCTCTTTAAAAGGTGAAACTTTACAACACTGAGTGTGATTTCAGGCTGTCTGAAGATTCAGACAGACATGGGGATGTGTGGCCTTGCTATTGAACCTCAGCTAAAAATGCATTCAATGTTCCCAGTTTACAGGGTCCATAGCTCAGCAAACAGACGTTTGACTGACTGGGAACAGCCCGTTCGGTCCCTGCCGCTCAGCGATGCTGCCCTGGCCAGCCGTGCGTGTCCTCAGTGCCCACCCCAAGGAAAAAGCAGTGCCCTGGTTTAAACGTCCCTGAGGCTCTGAGCATGAGGAGCTGCTCAGACACAGACACTCTGAATTATTGTTTGCTCAGCCTTCTGAAAACTTCTTACCAAACTTATCCATTTTGTTATTTTTATTTTTTAAACTGAAAAACAATCCGCTTTCAAAATATTTCTAGTGAACAAAAAGTGATTTGCCACCTTCTCCCAGAACTTGTCTCTAAGAACGAATAATAAAAAAAGAACTCATCACATGCTGATAACTTTTTCCCCTCTTTTTTAATCAGTTCATAGCATTCAAAAGAAAACTCTGAGAGAGTTTTTAAACTGTTGCTGAAGAATTTCCATAGATTTATGTTCCTAGCAAAGTTTCCAGGTGTCAGACCATTATTCTCATTTCTGGGATGTGTCCACTCCTCAGCAAGACCTGAACTAAATTACTGATGAAATAAATGACAGTAACTTCAGGCACTGAAAAGAACCATCTGGTGGAGATGAGACTAACAGATGTGTTCTCACTGTTGGTACCTCAATCCACATACTTAAGAACTGCACTGCTATGCACCTCCTTGTTCACCTGCTTATTAATAATGTAGCATTTCTGTTCTTGCAGCGCTGAAGGATCTCATTCATTGTGCCAGGCCCTGCACAGTGCCAGACGTTGTAGTCTCAAAGCAGTAAAACCCCAATGCTTCGGTGAACTCTGTGCACTGGTCTTGGAAGAAAATGAAGCACAGGACCAAGTCCTAAGGAACTGAGACAAGCAACTGCTCCCTGAGTGGGGACACGGAGTAATATTGATCACAGCCACACAGGCAATAAGTAATAGTAGGAAGAGGAAGCAAGAGCTTTGAAGTGCTACACCTACTTGTTAATTGCCAAATCAACTCTCCTCCTGAACAGATATGAGCAAATCTTATTCCCTCCTGCTGTTTCTTGTAGACACACTGTCCCTGATCACAGTTTCTTTGGATATTCCATTCTGAAATCAAGATGAGCAATAATATGATTTAAGAAGCACATCCATATTGCTGCTGGACAGGTACCCTGGACTCACCCAGACCCACACTTGCAATGTTCCAGCAAGTGCGACTTGCTGGGTAGGCAGAGGGCTGCTCCAGAGCAGAGCCTTGCTACCTTGTTCGTATGGTTGCTTCCTAACTCTTTCAACAACAGCAAAATATTGGTAGCAGAAACAGGGTGCTCTGACAGCGCACGGTCCCACATCATTCAAGGTGGGAGGTGCAGACATTTGCTGTTCAGAAAGGTAGAATAAATATTCAATTTGGCAGATGCCTGGTGCATCGCTTGCTCGTTAAGCTGTAAGCATTATGCTATAGCTGGGAGCTGCAATGAGAGTACAGTCACGCCACAGTTTCTTGCCTGAAGTTGACTTCAGTACTCTGCAGGTTGATCAGTGTTTACCTTTGTGCAATAAAGTAGTTTTCTACAATCAATGATAATCCGTTTCTCCTACTGAAAACCAGCACACAGGAAGTGCAAATTATGAAAGAGAAAGGCATCATTTGAGAACAATGAAAACCATAAATTTGGGAGCATTGTTCAAAGGTGTATTAGGGCAGGTCTGCTCAGCTGCAAATCAAGTAGAAAAAAAATTTATGAGCTCCTGGAATTGTGCAGCTGACTGTTGTCTTCAGCATGAAGAGACCGCATGGGCTGGAGAGCTGTGCCTGCCTGTGCAGAAAAATGCCTGCCTTGAGAGAAGCCAGCTAAAAATGGGGTATGTGTGTGGTGTGGACTTGGAGGTTTTTGCTGGTCCCTCAGAGCTGCAGTGTTTGGAAAGTCCTCAGGAGCTGCTTGTCAGAGACTGCTTCTGATGAGAGAGGAAAGTCAGCCATGTTTTTTGTGTCAATTTAGAGAGAACTGAACAAGGAAAAGGAGGCTGGAATAGATTATCATTTTTACATTTGTGAAGACAGTAGATGGCCTAACACAGAGCAACTCCTTCCTGTGCTTGGGGAAGGTGATAAGTGGCATCATTGGAAGACTGGAGTGAGATCTTGCTTCTACCAAAGACGATGGATAGACACTTTGACCATAGGATCATTGCCAGCCCATAGTATCTTTCAAAGGACGGTCTCATCTCAAGGGCTGTGAAATAGGGATGGGATAGCCTGGCAAACCCGAGTAGGGCTCCACATGTGAGGAGCTGACAGCTGTGAAGCATAGTATGCTTCCGAGATAAATTCTTTGAAATTAAAATATATCTCAGGTAATTCAATCAATTCTTTGTGTAGGTGGGTGTTCAGAAGTCAGTAATGAGGTAATTAATTGTGGAGTCTCCATCCTTGGAGGTATTTAAAAGCCATCTGGACACGGTCCTGGGCAACTGGCTCCAGGTCATCCTACTGGAGGTGTTGGACCAGATGACTTCCAGAGGTCCCTTCCAACCTCAGCCACTCTATGATTCTGTGAATATCTGAAGATTGCTTCCTGTTCATCAGAGAGAGCCTCCACTGAAGTTAAGAGAACTCTACTGGAACAGGACTACTGAGTATTTTAAAGCAGACAGTACCACGATGGCTTGACAGCCAGCATCACCATTTCAGTTTGTGCGATGCTTCATACAGCCAGGTTATATGGTCCTACCCAGAGCTGGTGGTGATGTTGTACCAGTATTCAATCATCCTCATATATTACCAATAGCGATGCACTCCACGTCATGGAGAAAAAGAATTCTGTCACCCAAGGCACTCAAAGCAGAAACCTCTCTTGTCTATCATCTCCATTAGAAGGAACTTGACTGAGGAATTTTCAGCGGGTCCTTTTATAGCAAATATTAACTGTTATTCAAAGGTTTCTTGATATGTGACAACCTTCCTCTTTCTACTTCAAGTCATGCTGTGTAGCCGTTCCTATTCTGAGTAAATTGAGAAGCATTGGATAAATATTTCCAGAAAATACCCAGAAGAGATACTGGTTTGCTAAGCCAGGCTGCTTCCTTGTTTAAATGTACACAGTGTAATGGAAATCAGTGGGTAGGTTCCCTGCAAGACACATCCTTGCAAACATGACTTCTCCAGGTCTGAAGACAAAGAAGGAATTTGGTTGGAGCCCTTTGTAAAAGTAGTCACAGGCTGCACTTCTTACTAACTCCAGAGTGACCTCATTTGTTGTTGAATCCATAGCATGATCAGATTTCTGGTACTGATTTCAATTCATTATTCTGATGTTAAGGGAAAATATCCAATTGATGGACTCACTTTAACGGAAAGAGACTATATTATATCGGGCACAATCTGGAAGCTTAGAAATTATCTGAAAAGAAATGGAAAAATCATTTCAGTCAGTAATATTCCACTACATATTCCTCAGAGTTGCCAGCTGTAGTGACGAGAGTTCAAATGTCAGGATTTTGGGTTGACCCTGTGAAGTCCCAACACCTAGAAGTGAGACTCGCACCTTACTTTCATTCATTTGCAGTCAGGAGGGGAAGTGAGAACTTCTAGACTGCTCAGAAAAAGTCATGAAAACTGAGATTATATGAGGGAAAGCAAAAGACCCATGAAGTCCCATCTTTATTTGGTTACTTCCCTTCCCTGAAGAACCATGCTATTTTTTCAGGGAGCCCTTTGACTTTTAGTGTTGCAGTGCTGACGTGCCTCATGTGCTACAAGGGCATGCCTGGAAATTAATTGTAGTAAGGCAGATCCGAGAGCCTGAAAAGGTTAAATATGTTCTGGTCGGTGGGATGATGAATATAAAAGTTGTTTAGGACAAGTATTTTTTTCAAGAAAGTCAAGGACTAGGATGGTCAGAGCTTGGCAAAGAGACAAAGGGCCCAGGAGTCCAAGATCTGGAGCTGCTGCTGGAAAAGNTACATACACTGCATGAACCTCGTTGGCTGAAATTCCTCCTCCTGTCTCGAAGTCAAGGACTGTGCAAAATGATGGGACAAGATTAGGGATGCACACATGCTTTCTGCACTGTGCTGTGGCTTCAGTAAGGTGAGCATGAGTGAATAATGGATGCTCTTTTGATTGGTTTGCAACGATCTTTTAATGGCATTGAGACGGTGTGAAGTTACAGTGTATTGATTTTCTTTTGTTCATGCTGTAATTTGTCGTGGTGGAGATTTATTTTCCTCTCTATGTTTTCCACAAAGCTAGTAGGCAGCAACGCCAATGGCAGCTGGCGGATGGTCTCCCATTTCTATGGGAGCAGCCACCACTGGTGTTCAGACGATCATGGAGTGCCAGGGGACTCAATGCTTAGGGGGAGCAGAGGCCGCACGGATGATTTCTGTGGACTCATTTCCATGTCAGGCAGGCAGTGATAATGTCTTCCAGGTTGAAGCTGCTGCAGTTGCAATCGAGAGAACATCTGACTTGGCATCTCTCAGACCGGGGGACCCATGCTGGTAAGTCTTTCCCTCGAATAAGCACCATTTCTATTAAGGTATTTTACAGTTGGTGTTTGGGGTTTTTTTTCTTTCAATAAATTTTGCTCCATTTAAGATCAGCAGCGCTAATCCCACAGTCATTCTGATCCTGAGCAGGAGCTAATGTAGGTTCTGGTTTCCAACTGCGCCTTGTCACTGCGGAGAAAAGGAAAACAGCTTGGGCAGCAGCTACTTTTCATCAGGCTCCTCTGCACTCTAGGGAAGGAAGAGCTGGCTGTCATAACTATCTTTTATTTCTGCACAGCTTTGAGATTTTATAGACATCTCCACCCCTCTTCCATCAGCAGATTTAAGGAAAAAAGCACTGATTTCAGTCTCCCCATAAAGACTCTTTTGTGCCCTTCTGCCTGGCCTGGTTTCATGCAGTTCATGCAAAGATCTGGAAGCCAGGTGATGTTTTGATCACTTGACCATCTGCAGATCACAGACCGTAACTTCAAGTTAAACTAGGCCATAGCTTTTAAAAATAAACAACAAACCTGCAGCTCCGACTCTGACTTAAGACCAAGTCTGAGAGTGTTTCGTGCTTGACTAGGCTGCTCCACTGATTGACTGTCAGGCTTCATTTTGTGTTAGTTTAGCAGGCGGGAGCAATAGCCATAGCTTAGATTCCCTCAGTGCTAAGCCCTAAGAATCAAGCCTTAGAAGAAGAAGCTTAACATGTAACTGAAAGGAAGAAGGAGAAGATGGATGCACAAAGAGGAGAGAGGAAATCCGTCTGAACATAAGGAAGAACTTCTTCAATCTGAGGGTGATGGAGCACTGGAACAGGCTGCCCAGCGAGGTTGTGGAGTCTCCTTCTCCAGAGATATTCAAAACCCACCTGGATGAGGTCCTGTGCAGCCTGCTCTAGGTGACCCTGCTTTGGCAGGGGGGGTTGGACTAGATGATCCCCTGAGGTCCCTTCCAACCCCTACTGTGGTTCTGTGAAATGCTTCAGCATACCTGTGCTGCTGAACACTGAAGTCACAGTACAAGAGCCAGGCTGGATGATTGAACAAAGTAGCTGCGGCAGCACAGTGCTGTGTCTGGGCTAGCAATCCCCTAAAACAGTCCCCGTGGGGCTTCAGGTCTCTTTTATGGCTAGACTGCTCCTACTGCCTGAATTAGCTGTGGTATCGGCGCTGCACTCTGTACAGCCTGTGCACAGGCATATTCGTAGATTTTGTGGGCATCCCACTAGTGAGTTTTAACAGAATGGTCGAAAGGGATCATGAGGTAGGTTTGTGCGTGGATGGAGTCCTCCTCAAGGCCTTTGGAGCTTTGGAGGAGAGAGTGTGAGGGTGCTTGATGGAGATTCTACATTGAGCGGAGGCTGGTGTTGGAGACCAGCTAAAAATAGGATTAGACCTTGTCACCCTCAAAGAGAAATGAGAAGCCTTGGAACACTGTGAAAGTTTTAATTGGCAAGACAGAGGAACCAGCAGAAGGATAGCAAGCGAAAGGTAACAAAATTTAACACCTCTTGCATGCTTACACTGAACCTGAGATCCCACTTACTTCTATGGTTATAGAGTATTACCCTCCACGTGCTGGTTCTTGTTATATCCAAGACTGCTAGGTCAGGAGGTCCTCAAGCTTCAGATCTTTCATCCCGGGAAATGCTCCCTGTGGTTCTGCTCTTCAGTATCTTTCTCTAAGCGTATCCTACTGAAATAGGATATGGCATTTTAATGACAGTTTCACTCAGACTATAGACCGTGCTGCTTTCTTTTTCCAATTCCTAGATAACCCCCAGCCCATTTTTTCAAGTACCCAATGTTTGTTCCTCTGTCACTGAAGCTTAATGGGCAGCTGTTTGTCCATTCTGCTCCTGAAGTCTTTTGCAGAGTAACTGGTTTTCCATTTACGTCTTTCCTTCCTGTAAACATGATCCAGACATTGCAGCTGACTGTTCATATGGCTCCACTGAAACACACTCTGGGTGTTTGTGTGAGGTATACCACGCAGTCCTGCACTTTGTCATTCGCAAGAATCCAGCCGATCTATGAATAAGCCAAGATAAAGCCATATTATCTTGACCAAGAGATATTATCAGATATAATCTCTTCCTGTTTTCCTCTGATTTTAGGCTATAACCTCTCTGATTGAGCCAGTTTTCTCTTTGACAAGGGCCAGCATAACCTACCGGGAGAAGCTTATCACCAGTCCCTCTGCACGGTCCCAACAGAGCCTGTTACAGCCTCCTGGCTGCAAACTCCAGCTCGGCAGAAGCACTTGCTTTTGATTACAGACATCTCCAGTGTCAGCCAAGGAGGTGGATATCAAACCTGTGCACGTTGGGTGCTGCCAGCAGCACATCATAAATAATAGTAATGGAGCATAATTGCTCATCAAGCCAAATCACAGCCTGGAGTGCTCCATCTGGTCAAACTCCCTCTGACGTCAGTGGGAGCTCTGCCCACAGATGGGCAATAGGATTGGGGTCCCAAGAAGCGGTACTCCAATGGGGTACTGTGGCATCAGTGCTAGGGTCTGATTCAGATCCCCTAGAAACTGCTGGGTGTCTTTGCACTGATTTAGAAGCCTTCAGCTAACTCCCCTTGTGTTACACTGCTTACCAGCCAGTACTGCTACATCTGCAGAACAGTTCTCCCAGATGGAGCATGGAGGAGGAGAAATCCTGACACTGAGCAGTGGGATTTTAAATTTGGAGAGGAGACGGAAGCTCTTTCCTGTTGGGTCTTAAAAGGTGGTTTGTGCAGCGGTGATTTGGGACTTGAAAATATCCCAAAAGCCTGCCTTTTGGAGGATGCAACTGAAAAAACCCAACATGTAATTGTTACCAAAAAGTATTGTGCCCCTGGTGTAAGGGCTATAAAAGCCAAACAAGCTGGTGTGCCTGCCTGTCAATCACCTATTGCTATTCGACATTGGTGCAATCCTTTGGACATGAAAATAATTTACTACGTCCCCTCCCTTACTTGAAAATTATTTACCCTCCCCATTTTCGTTTGAACATTTACTGCTGTGGTTCAAAACTGTGATGAATTGGTTAGCGATAAATTTTCTTTCCTTCCTCCTTCTCCTCCCACCTCTTCCTATGTAGAGCTGGGATGAAGGTTAAGGCATAGGGTGTTACCCGCAGTAAGTGCTCTATTCTCAGTGCCCCATACATCCTTGCTAATGCTCATAGCTCCCCTGTGGCTTTGGGAAGTACCATCGCTATTGTACTGAGGCAGAACAGGAGCTGGAGAGAGATAAATGGCCTAGTTATCAAAACTTCCTAGCCTCCCACAGCCCTCCTTGGGAATACAGCTATAAATGACATTCAAATGATGCTGATCGATGTTAGCTGAGTGGGGAGCAGAACGCGTGCGCTCCTGGTGCTGCGCTCAGGCCAGCCATTTCTTGCTGATAGTGTCGTGGAGATCTCAGCTAACCTGACACCGGCTGCTGCCGCGATAGCTGTTTGGGTGAGAGACTGCGCTGTCTGCTCCCATCTGCTTGTGGGCAAATCCCTTGGGGATGCAAAGGTTCAAAATCGGAAGGTGAATGAGACATATGAATGCGGGAGTGTGCAGAGCTGAGGGCAGATGTGTTAGGTGCAAACTGGGAGGGGAGCGGTGGCAGAGGGGAGCTCCAGGCTACGAGAGCTGTTTTTTCTTCTTTGGCACTGAATCTGCTCAGTTTGGACCCTCAAGAGAGTCCAAATGTCAGAGGGGAAGCAGGTCTTCTTCCACCCATCAATGCAAAGGCAGAAGTGTCATTTTTGAGTGACCTTGGACATCTCCAACAGTGGCCTGTAGTCTGGTCCAAGGTAGTATGGCCCCTGCAGCCCTGTGGTGGGTCCAAAAATCACTTTCAGGAGCTGTCTTTCCATCTGTCATCCTTCCTGGCATGTGAAACAGGAGAAGGACTGCTCAGATCATAAATCTCTTGGGGAATGGAGCAGGAGCAGCTAGAGTAGGTGGCAAATCTGCTTCTCTTCTGAGTCTGGAAGGGCTTTTGTGTGTCTTGGCATCTCGTCAGGAGATACCAGGAAAACTCCTCCATCTGGGGGAGGAGGACCTCTCATGAAAACAACCAGCAGTTTGTAGGGCTTTGTCTTTTTTTTTTTTTTTGTTATTGTTATGATTATTATCTGGCAAGAAAGAAAGGCTCGATTAGACCCTTTGTATCTTCCCAAGTTGCAGCTATCCAAAAGCTCAGCCCTGCCAGGCAGCTTTTCACACAGGAGCAGCTCTACGAGGAGAGAGTTTGCTTCTGGTGTGTTGTGCCTGAAATCTCGGAGCACCAAAGGCGCAGGGCACACAAAAGCTGTCTCTTCCCATCTTCCTCGCAGCCAAACCCCACATCCCTTCAGCACTCAGGTCCGAGGCTGGACCGGGATGCTGCTCCGCACGCTGAAGGGGAGGGGAGGGAGCTCGGAGGTTCGACGGGTCAGGGCAGACCCCCCCCGGGGCTGCAGCTGGGCTGGGGCCCCCCGGCGCTGCTCCCTCCAGGAGTCCCTCGGGCTTGGGGAACGCAGCCGGGGCTGGGGCAGAAGCCGCATCTCTCGCAAGACACCCGTGCAAAAAAACCGCTCCCCGGGGGGGCTGGGGGCTGCCCAGGAGTGCTGC
>Ga0065711_1040326_pt1 | contig 17063 bp, 9 predicted proteins | sample Hoacrofraction12_FD_59098 | JGI IMG/M metagenome (GOLD analysis project Ga0065711, IMG submission 59098) | Hoatzin crop microbial communities from Cojedes, Venezuela - Epithelial fraction 12 v2 (version 2) | ecosystem: Host-associated > Birds > Digestive system > Esophagus > Crop | place... | reverse complement strand
GTAGGGGTTGGAAGGGACCTCTGTGGGTCATCTAGTCCAACACCCCTGCCGAAGCAGGGTCACCTACAGCAGGCTGCACAGGACCTTGTCCAGACGGGTCTTGAATGTCTCCAGAGAAGGAGACTCCACAACCTCCCTGGGCAACCTGTTCCAGGGCTCCATCACCCTCAGAGGGAAGAAGTTCTTCCTCATGTTCAGACGGAACTTCCTATGCTTCAGTTTGTGCCCATTGCCCCTTGTCCTGTCACTGGGCACCACTGAAAAGAAGCTGACCCCATCCTCCTGACGCCCACCCTTCAGATATTTATAAGCATTTCTGAGGTCTTCTCGCAGCCTTCTCTTCTTCAGGCTAAACAAGCCCAGGTCCCTCAGCCTTTCCTGATAGAACAGATGCTCCAGTCCCCTCATCATCCTCATAGCCCTCCGCTCCCTCAGTAGCTCTGCTGGACTGTCTCCAGTAGCTCCTCAGATTCCCTGGGATCAGGTCTGTTATTATCCGTTTATAGTCAAATCAAACAACCGTAATAACGGTATCTCAAGAACACTGCACTTTAATCCAAAAGCACATGGCCACGGAAAACAAATACTATAATTAGCCAGCAAAATGTGTCTCTCAGGCCGAAACACAAGTAATATATTTCACACAGGGCAACACTATGCAAATGTGTAGGAAAGTAAGTGAGACCAAGATGTTTTACAAGAAGACACACATGTAGACAACATGCTGTAAGGCAAAGTAGAAGTTGTGCAGCTGCAAGGATACAGCTCCTGCTCTGGGAACAGAAACTGTATTTTTCTGCCAGTGACCGCCAACAAGAAGCCTAAGGATGCTCTGCAGTTGTACCTGTGCCTAACATCGGCCCTTTATGAGTTGATACCAGTCTATGTCAATGGCTGGTCAGATGTTGACTTGCACAGCAAAGGCTCTTCTGTTGCAGCAGTTGAAAACACAAGCACCTTAAAAAAGCAATTGTAAGTTGTCCTGTTTGTTTGTCAATAACCAAATAAGAATTTTCTGACACTGGCTGGAACACAACTCACTTTGTTGCAACAAATACCATGGCAAAGCATTACTTTAACCTCTGGAGGCTGAAGAGAAGATGATTTAGTGCAGGGCCAGACTCATCTCTGACCTCAGATGGAAGGACAAAGCAATCACATTCGGTGCTGCCGTATGACATGGAGCAGGGCTACACACGTAGGAGATGGGGAGCGAGGAGCCCTGAGGAGATAACAACCTGCCTTCCTCATAATTCCATTCACTGGTTGTAAGCCAACATTTCCCAGGTTTGTAACGACACCAGTTTTGTAAGAATTTCCCATGTGCTCTTGCAATTGCTTTACTTCCTACGCAAGGCATACAGCAACGTATTAGTAAGCTATATCCATAAGAACAGTCACTGATAGCTTAGACCATAGGTCTACTCAGTTCAGTTTCTCTCCACACCAGTGGTAAGAAGCAGTTGCTTAGAGACATGTAGGAACAGGGCAATACACATGATGCTTCTGCCCCACTACTCTCTCAGTCCCCAGACATTGTCAGCCTGGGGACCTACTGGGCCAACATTTGGTGACCCTTTTCTAGAACCCTTGACCCGTTTCCTCTTGGAGCTGTGCTGGCATTTCGCATCCACCCTGCCTTTTGGCAACGAGCTCCAGGGGTTGCACGAAGAGCCGCTTCTTTTTGTTTATTTTAGTTTCTTCGGTTTGTTTGTCAGTTCTTCTTTAGCTACGGTTGAAGCTCCACTGCTCAGTCCTTCTAGCATTCCCCACTGCCTCAAGCTACTTTCCAAACCCTTTTCATTTACACTATAGTCCTCTTACATATCCTTTGTGGATGACAGACATCAGAGGGTATTGAAATGTGACCCAGTATTTCTGCTCAGAATTTTGAAAGATCACAAAACAATCCACCAAATATCTTACAGCAAAAGTAGTTGCATAGGCTTGCGGGTGTTGAGTCAATCCTATATTCAGGGCAGCTATACTCCATTAAACTCACAGGTGTGTGAGTTTAATTCAGAAGTTATCCAAAGCCCCTAGTCCTGTTTTTGGCACGCATGGACAGCTCAGAGCATCCCTCAGCAGAGGGAGCAGGAAGACAGAGAGGACCTCTTAAACTGCACCCATCTTTAGGACTGGGGCCACCAGTGGTACCACAGCCTGCAGCCTAGGCTCTTCTCTCCTGTAAATAAGAAATCAGCCTGCTGTTTTTCAAAAACCCAAGAAAGAACCACCCCATTCCTCCAAAGCACAGCTACGGGAGATTCCTTTTCACACATCACCCTAACCATCAAAGCCCTCCTGCCTGTATGGTGCCGCTGTGCACTGTCTGTTTTGCTTCTTGTTTGTCATCTTAGCCATGCAGTGCCATTTTTACAAACTTTAAGAAGCACGTGGGTCACATCCTTGCTTCCCCGAAGTCCACATAAGGGGTTGACTGCACTGTGGTGAGGACTTGACTCACGGACCCCTTTAGCAAAACTCTGCCAAGTAATTAGGTGCTACAATGGAAACCAATTCATTACAAAAGGGCTAAAGTAAAAATCCAGCCAGGCAAATAAAGAAAAAGCACCACTGTCACTAGAATTTATTGAGACATTTTCAAGGCCCTCGAAGGGATTTTATTTTGTGGCAGTTTTCTGTTTAAACTGTAATCACGTGGCTGGGTGTGGAGTAACTTCTATTTGGCAGCGCAGTCCCGGTGAGAGGGAGGGTGAGTGTGTTACAATCACAAGCAATAAGCAAACAAAGAGCCTCAGACCAGCCTGACCGAGATGTGATAATCAATTTGAACATTTTCCCCTGAGGTGGGAAACAGAAATCACTATTAAACAGTAAAAGCTGCCCAGAATGTGCCTTCCTTCACTTTAGCCTGATTTTTTTACTTCTCTCAAAATCATTAATGTGCTGAGGGGAAGAGAAAGGATATGAAACTTCTATTATAAAACCTACGTATATCTTTTGTGAAATCAGAGACTGCACCTTTCATTTCTTGGCTTGCCTATCTTCTTGTGCTAGTGAAGTTTCATTTCTCATTTTACAGTCTTCAATTGGAGTAATGAAACCAAGCAGGGTCACTCTCCCACATCCCATTGTTTTGAGAACTGCCAGTGGTTTTCATGCATAAAACTGGTCTCGGCTGCCTAATTTGGGGACTTTAACTTCAGTGATGTCCCCTCTGCAGGAGTCTTGCATCGAGCAAGTCTGTAGTTTCCATGGCTTGGACCTCTGCTCTTTAGGAGGAAATTCACACAACATGTCTTCTCCTGTGAATCTCATTGACAGGTCACATATGACCTGGTGTCGTGAAAGCAAGTTTGTCCATGAACTTTGAGACAAGGAACAGCTCTAAGCAGTGGTGAACGGTATCTGAATCTCCATTTTGGATCTGAGTGAAACACTCCATTAAAAAAGAAATCTCTCTAATCCTGCCTGAGTCCTTCCGTTGACTGATCCTACCTCTTCTGGTGGCCTGAATCCAAACGATATGCCCATACACGCCTCTGATTAAGTTTAAATAAGAAAATGCACCTGCTAGCAAAAAGCCGACCTGAGGGCAGATAAACCATCCACTGAAATATTGGTGATAGCAACAGGAAAGGTCCTCACAGCAGTTGCAGCTGGAGAAAGAAGGCTGCAAAACCGGAAAATTGCTAGCTTGTTCCTCCGTGAAAAACTGAAAGCAAAATCAAGATTTAAAATACTGCAAAACAACAGCTTATTCCGGGTTTACTGCAGCCTATTATTGAGCAGTTGCAATAAATCATCACACAGTTTGGCTGCTCAGCTCGGCTGAAGTCAAAGGGGAAGACACAACATTCCTGGGATTTGTCATGAGGAGGTTTGTCACATCTCCCCAAAGCTTGCGTGAGAAGGAATGAGACAGGCTTCAAGAGGCCAAGTGTTAGGCAGAAATTATTTCACTTCCTCCATGCCTTTGCAGCATAAAACATTTCTCGCCATAAATCAGCTCTGATTAGTTTATTATGGATGTTTAGGTTAAATGTCTCAATTGCTCTTTTGTTCTTGGGAATCCAGTCTTATTTTTATGGATATTTATTAGTACGGTTTCTAGACAGCTGATTTCATTTCCCATCTCTTTGTTTTTGGCTCTGTTGTGGGAAGGATAGAGTCATAAAACTAAAATACCCGCAGACATAAGAAGCAGGACACAGGCTTTTCTATCAGCCACACTGACACCACACTGTGTGGTTAATGAGGGGAGGACAAGAAGCTGCTCAGAAATGGACTCTCAGCTATTCTTCTCCCACAGACCTGCCACAGCCTTTGGAAGGCATGTGATTAGCAAAAGCAAGACCTGAACGTGACCACGGAATGAAAGTTGACCTAAGGCAGGCTGTCTTGCTGATAAAACGTTGTGTGGGAACACGTTCCTCTAACTCATAAGTAGGAAAGGTTCATAGCACTGTGTATTTTCACTTTTACTTTTCCCTGATTTAAAGTCACTATACTGCAGTCTCCTGGGTGAATAAGATGGCGATGGTCCGATCCGAGCAGAAGACGGGTGCTCCCCATTGCTGAGCTTTCTCCACTCTCATGTGTACAACTTCATGGACAACTGGGGGTAAATGGCTCCCTCATTCTCAGCCACCCGCGTTGCGTGATGGCTATCAGCTGTAGAGAATAATTAACCCCCGTTTGTAGAGAGATCATCGCAGGAGAAGTTTAGATGTGGCAAACATCATTTGTTTCAGTTTTGAACCTTGGTTATTTAATATCAGGGTCCTACTACGTGTGTCAGGCATCTGAGGGCTCAGCTTTACATATCCATTCCTGAGGACCAGTTGTGCTGCTGTACTTGCTATGTCCACACCTAATATAACATTTGCACTTGGCTTCCACCACAGCTGCTGAAAAGAGGGTGGAGTGAACTTTACTTCAACATGTCTGGTAAAAGTTCCCTGCAGACAATGTTTAACAAGGCTTTGATTTTCCAAAGTAAACTTACAGCAGCTCGTACGAATGCAGGATCCCTCCTGCTCTGAGCTCTCCCCTCGCAGAAGGGGTTCTCACCACCTGCGTGCCAGCCCCAAGTGCCTCGTCTGTGCCAGCATCTCCACGGCATGCTCTGCACGGTGCCTCCGAGACCAGGGGAGGATGCTGGACCGCGCCGCATCTGACAGGACTCTGCCTTGCTGAACCCCGAGTGCTGGAGCAGTTGAGCTTGGCGCTGAGCCTACGTTCTGGCAGCCTCTCAGCTTGAACAGACTCATAAATGCCCTCTGGGCTCAGGACAGGTTGTGGGGTTTTCTGGATGCGGCTGCAAGACAGAGGCCAGGAGGGATGAAGCAAATGGTATTTAGATCAGGGTGCACGCCAGGGCTGCCAGCAGCCCCTCCAGCAGCTTACCGGAAAGGATGAAGATTAACTTCTTTCCTCCATATGATGGAAAATTAACCATGTGGTCACTAGGTGGAAATGGTACTGGAGAGTAAAGCTAGCACTTCCTTTCCTATTACAGCGAGAAGACAAAAGTAGAAAAAAATTCACCTGGATGATGTGGGAAACTCCTAAGACAGGTCTCCGAACTACCTGGAATATCAAGAATCCCAAACAAATTAATCTGTGTCATAGTAGATGGATATGCGCTTGATCACAGTACTTCATATTTTGATATATTTTTAAATGAGTATTTAATATCTGCATTTCTTTGCTTCTCTGTCTCCTTAACTCTTTGGGGCATAAAAGCTCTTCCAGTGTCCTTGTAAATGAAAATCTAAAAGCCAGCTTCCCCTTTGAGGTGACTTTGCTTGATATCTGTGCGATACACGAGCAACACACAGCAGCAAAGCAGCAGGAGAACATGCATTTCCCCAAGTGCTGTCTGGGCAGGCCTTGGGGGTCTAGATGTCGGCTGTGCCCAGGTGAAACACAGGGCGCCACATTCAGACTGCCCACAGACAGATCGTTGTGCGTTGTGACTTCTTTTGACGACCACCTTGAAAGGGTCCGGTAACCCTGCGTGTCAGGCACTCTGAACCACCGCATCACTCTCGGGAGTGCAGAAGCCACAACAGCGGTGGCTACCTGGCCGCCTGTGGTCACCTACTCAGCTTCAAGCAGCCACCAGCTTCAATGTTTGCCATCTCCATTCCCTCAATATTCAAGGAGAAAGGGAAGGGTATCACCTGGGAACAAGTCACCTCATCCCAAGATAGGTAAGTTGAAGACACCCAACTCTTCCTTGCCGCCAAAGGAGCCGGGGTGACTGTTTTAGGCTGAATGTCTCAACCCATACATTTTCATAGAATCATAGAATCATTCAGATTGGAAAGGACCTCTAAGATCATGAAGTCCAGCCGTCAACCCAACACCACCATTCCTGCTAAACCATATCCCGAAGTGCCATGTCTACAGGTTTTTTGAACACCTCCAGGGCTGGGGTCTCCACCACTGCCCTGGGCAGCCTGTTCAGTGCCTGACCAATCTTTCAGTAAAGAAATTTTTCCTAATATCCACACTAAACCTCCCTTGACACAGCTTGAGGCCATTTTAAACCAGCCCAGAAAGCTTTCCACTCACTCACATCCTTCACATGCAGCAGCTCCCCACCATTTGGGACACTGTGTCAGGCTGAGTGGTTGTACCCAACATTCCTGGGCTCACCGCAGGACGCAAAGCCACCCTGGCCAGGAGGACTCCTGCATGGGCTGGAAGAGCAGCTCCAGACCCTGGGAGGATCTGTGCTCTTCCCCTTCCGAAGCTCCACCCGCCCGCACCCCACCTCTCCGACCAGCACCTCCAGGCACAATCCTGCAGTTTTTCCCCACAAGTCTGGCAAAAGGGGGATGAGGTGACTTAATAGGGCAGGGCTTGTCCAATGCCCGTTTTTGTCATCTACGACACAGGTTTTCCCTTTGCACTTCAAAGCATTAGTAACAGCCTAGCACTTGAGGGAGCGTTAACAAAGCTGGGCCTTAAGCTGGTTTGCTTTCTTTCTCACTTGACAATGAGAATAGCACAAAATTTAAGCCGTTCTGGGCAGTGAATTTAATCTCCCTCTGGAATTATCTGTCCACAGTGGGCTTGTGAATAGTCCTGTAAATGTATTTTACTATCTTTTTACGTTTTACATGGCCCGAGCAGTCTGGAGGTGAGTCTGGAGGACAGTGTGCAACTATCTCCGCCCTCAGATGATATTAAAACTGCTGTAGCTGTTTGACAACACTAGCAGATTAATACTGATAGATTTTATGAATTAAATTGATTTCAGAGTGTAATTATAATAGCAGGGAAATCATTTAATGGTCAGAGAAGGATGAAAATTCAGATGTTGACCAACATTATATGGAAAAGAAATGAAGGGGAGGATGACAGATTGCCAAAAGGAAATTTAGGAAAAATATCTGATGAAAGCTCAGACTTTGTGAAGGGAATTAGAATAAAATTAGTGCAGAAAAGCAGTAGCACAGAAGTGGTACTAACTCCTGATGAGAGCATTGATGAATTACTGGAGATAAGAGGGAATAGAAGAGGGTCTCCAGAAGATGGAAACCCCCTCCTAGCTGCTCCTCTTTCAGGAGGACCAACCAGCTGCTGGCACATTTTTTAAATTAGTATTGCTCAGAAGATGTTCACGTGTATTACTTTCAGTCTCTAAGCAGTCTGGACATGCTTTTATTGCCTTGTTTTCCTACCATTCTTACTTCACTGTTTCCACATTTTAGTTCTCCCACAAAGCAGATGGCACGCCACAAGAAAGCAGCTTCACGTTAAACTTTTAGCAGCATCTGAATTCCCATGTGTAAAGGCTTTTTCTTTCCTCAAGTATCTCCAAGCTGCTAGATCAAACTGCAGAAGTGGTCAAAGCCAGCTAGACTCTTCCAAACATTTCCAGGGAATCATGTTTATACGCACAATTATTTATACGTTACAAGTACAAAGCAAGGAAGCGCAATTTATCAAATACACATGTATATACACACAAGTGTCTACTTTGGGGAATAACAGTGAGAAAGAAGTTAAAATAGTGATACTAGTTGCCAAAATATTATCTCAAAATGATTTTTTCATCCCAAAGGCAACACTTCATACAGCACTTCATCAAGAAAAGACGGGGTTTTTTTGTTCAGAATAATTTTTTTCTCTCTTGAAAAAAATATTGTAAATCTTTTCGAACTAAAAGATTTGCTGGATAAACCCAGACCTCAAGTGACAAATATTTATGCATAAAACATTCATTCTGTTTAAGTACTTACATTAAAAGTATAAAACTCTAGACGAGTGTAAACCTTTAATGCAAGATAGCATGTTTTCCTCCTGTAAAACAACTACATGTTTTATCTTCCCCAAAAGCACAGTTTAAAATGAAGAAAAAAATTTACCTGGGAAATCATTTGCAGAGTAGTATCAAAGAGAAGTATTAATTAAGGATGGCCTTTGAAATTCAATCTGCATTTCCTAACCGAATTTGGTTCATTTCCTGTCTTGAAAATCCGTTTGTGGGCATGTTTCTCTATTTTACCTTCTGTCACCACTAAAATATTTTGGACAGAAGAAGAGAAGCAATTGACTGACGTCTCATGTCAGGCTATTTCATGTGATGGTTTTATAAGCATGCCTGGAAAACATGGTCTTCCAAAAGGCGAGTTAGAAAACCATGCTCACAAAGTAAGTCCAAGCTTAGTAGCTCTACTAAATAGAAGGATGAATAGAGTGAGGCTTAAGCCCAGAACTGCTCAATGTTTTCATTAATGGTCTGGATGCTAGCAACTGAGAACGAACTTACTGTGTTCACCCATAATACCAAACTGAGGAAGAATGAGCATTCAAAATCATCTTGACAAACTAGAGGTATCAGCTACAAAACCGGGATGCAAGTCAATATGGTGAAATGCCAGTTATTAAGCCCCTATAGGAACAGTCAGCTGTACAAACACAGAATGGAAAAACAAGTGACTACCCAGTAACTCTGCACGGAAGAATTCAAGGATTATGGTGGATCACAGCATGAACATAAACTAGGAGACGTTGTGCCATTGTGAAGCAGGTGAACGTTATATTCGATATATGAATAGAAGCACTGTCTATTGACTCACAAGGGAACCCTTCTGCTCTGTAAGCTTTGGAAAGCCCCTGCAGCAGGAACTCCATCGGCATGGAGGGACAGGAAATATCCCTGCTTTCCGCGGAGATTTAATCAAGCAGCACTGAGTATCACAATAATTTAGTAGGTTTTTAAAAAATATGTTATGGGGCATCACTACTGAGTTCCCTTCCCAAATATCACAGCTTAGCCTGAAACACATTTTACTTGGTTTTGTCAGTGAAGGCTGTTGGGTCTATTTCAATGCATTGGGATGAACGAATTTGAGGATAAAGTGACTGTCCTCACTTCTTGTGGACAAATATGCATCATAAAAAAGTTTCACTGATTCCCTGCAGCTTTTGCAATACTACCTCTGCTCTCACAAATAATTTGCGCTTGTTTTGGTGGGTCTTTCCTCTTCAAAGCCAACTGGAAAATGGAACTTTATCGGCAGAAAAGCAAGAGTTTCTCACACAAGTCTTCAGAAAGGAGCATTTTGCTAACGCTTCTCACATGACTGTGGAGAATGACATATTTTAAGTAGACTTTGAGGGGAGAGGAGGTGTCCCTGTGGATACAAACGGTCTCAGCTGACTGGAAACTGGCTCCGTACCACAGCTACCCAAACTAGACGACACACCTCTGCTCACAGAGTCCAACGCATGTATCCGCCATCACGTAATTTTCTTAACTCCTCAAAAAAAAACTCAAAAAAGACAAACGAATAAACATTCTATCAGACTTTATTACATCTGCCAACTGTGTGTAATATTTATGTAACAACATTTTACTATTAGAAGCCAACAGTTTCTTGAAAGCAGAGTTCACAGGATGTTCAGCTCCATTTGCCTTCATTTTTTGCTGCAGGCACAATTAAACCAAGGTCTTGTGTTTTGGGTTAAGTAATGGAACATTTTTGCATTAAAACTGAAACTATATACAAGCTTTCGCTGAAGGCATTGTCAGACCAGCACTGGAGAATTTTAAATCAGGCAATGTCTATGAATGGGTGTATGAATAGGTCTTTTGTGGTCCTGCCATTTCTCAGGCACAAAGCCTTTGTAGCAAGCAAAATATTTTGGCCATTCATGTTTTTACTGTGTGATTTATAACATTGTCCCATAGCCCTTTGTGAATTTAAAATGCTGTGACCACGTTTTTCAGAACGGAATGCTTAAATGTAATATTCCCAGATCCTCACATAGGTACTTAAATGAGGCCCTGATCCAGCCAATATTGACACGGATGCTTTTCGTTAAATATAGGATTGAATTTTGGCAGGATCAGGGCCCAAATAAGCTGCCATTTCAAAAACACCAAGTAGTTTCCAAGGACCACTGCAAGCCATAGAGCACAGAGGCAGGACTATGTGGCACAGTCTTGCTGACTTCAATGGGATTACTCACATGTTTAAAACCCTTGTTGAATCACCTCCTTTCTGAGACAGAACAACTGGCTCCCTCTACCTTAAACAAGACTTCAAATTGCAAAGCAGAAACCTGACGTGCATGCTTAGCTCTGTACACTCAGTTTTGACCGCTGAAGCTAAATACACATTGCTAACTGTTTTTTTGGTGAAGACTTAAATCTAAGTGAAGGCATCAGCTTTGGGCAGGAACAGGTCATGCATTAACATACGTTGTTAACTAGTCCCTTTACTCACAGCAAAGCAAATAAAACTAACATTTATGTATTTTTAGAATGTATTTTATTTTTTTTAGAAATCACCTTAAGAAAAATGATGAAGTATCAAAAATGATAATGTTAAAAGCTATGGGTTTCTACAGAAGGTTAAAATACAGTCAGTATCGACTTTATAAGCACTTTAATTCCAAAAGCAAGAATACCTTATAATGTATAATGCCGCAGAGAACCTTGAAGTAAAAAGTGAAAGGACAGTTCTTTGGATGATGTACATCAGAAGATATCATTCTAAACTCACAGTTTCGGAAGCTATATCTCAGTCAATGCTGAAGATGATTTAGCTAGACCTTGTCTAAGATGAGCTTCTCAAGAAAGGGGTAGTACATAAGGTAAGTACTTTGGTAGCCTTAATCTTCTTTATGCCGGACTTATTCTCTGCGGACATCCGGAAACCAGTTGATTCTGGACACAACCAGCAGCCAGAGATTGTTAGGATGTAAAAATGTTATGGTGGTGCTCTCCTTCCCCATATAGACATGATAAAAGATCTACACTGAGGCTAAACGGATTTCAAGGCTGTCACAAATCAAGCGTAGCAGGCCAAGGGTCTACAACCATGCAGTGAAGAATGGGGACAAGTGCAGTGCAAGGGAATCAGAGCAATATGACATTGAATAATACCTCAGAATAAAGATTTCAGCTCAGTGTCTACAACAAAGCCTTTGAGTTTTATAGCTTATCTCTATTAGAAGTGCCAGTCTCTCAGGTTTTCAGCCAATACGTAGTTAGATGTCATCAAAGAGGTCCTCTGGCTGACAAGTGTTTTCCAGTGTTTCGAGAGACATCACATCCAGGGAATGCTTGCCCGACGTCTTCTGCGAGGCCAGATCAGGTCTGGAAATATAAAGCAAACAGATTTGAAACAAATTTAGATACAGATATAAACAACTCCAACATATACACCACCAAGGTAACCATTTAATAGTGTATTTTGAGCTTTTTGTTAAGGTTACTTGTAAGAGAAAAGGTTTTTGTTATGACCGATTTCCTTGCTGAGCTGGCAATGGCCAAAGAAACAGATGAAATTCAGCTCATAAATGTCATGGCTTCAGCAATTTTGTTACAATTTTTTGGATACTGAGAATGACCATTTCACCCAGAATTTCCACATGGTGAGCCAGGGAGAACAGAATGAATGCAGAAAACATAGAAAGGATCTGCTCTTTCACTACTGCACAGGATGGTGCCCTGTTAACCGCTCCTTATTTTCACCCTGGCACTGAGCACGTGTCTGTTGTCCATCAGTCTGACAAGGATGCATATGAAGAATCAGACTGAGCTGTCTCGAAGGTCCACACCCTGAAGGTGCAAGCCTCTCTCCAAACAGTAGAGCAGAAGAAAACAAAGGCAAACGAAGAAAATCCTTCCATAATATATGAACCCAGGTATTCGGGGACGGGAAGCCTTCCCTTGTTATATTTGCTATAAATGTACACAAACATAAGCACTCGCCGTTTACTGATACATGTATGCCGAGGTGCAGGCTTGCCATCAGGTAGCTGGACACCACACAGCCCCACCCAAAAACTTCACGCCTGAACCAGACATCCATTACACTGACTAACACGCTACTCTGCATCGATCAGTCCTGTTTAGCACTCCTTTGACTGTCCTTATCAACGCAGATCATTTACAGTCTCTTGGCTATATGAGCTCCTGGCGTTTGCCGAAGGCCCATGTCCACTGCTTCTCCTGGGACACCATTCTGGTAAAGACAGCTCTGCATTGTGCCTGGGAAGGCAAGGTGTCACGTGTTTCCAGAAACAGTGGCATTTGCAACAGCCACTGATCCCTATAGCAATTAATCTTATATGTCTAGGCTGAATCCACGAAAAATCTTTGAATCCTGCACAGACAACTTTACTTCTGTGAGCTTTAAGAGGAAAATTATTGATCACAGATAGGGGTGTTTTCGGTGACCAGATACTCCAAGTCTGTATCACTAGCTGCTTTGAAAATAAGATGTGATCTCTTAATCTTGGCTCAGTATGCTGTGGGGAATCGGTGTAGGAAGCAGCGAGCGGACCTGATGTGCTTGTATTGTAGGATTTTGGACTGGCTGGAGTTTCATAAGGGTTGATGGCTTCATGCCCAGGTATATTCCACTGGTGTAATCCTGAAAGAAGGTGAAAAATTCCTATATCACCAAGACCAACACATCAGCCACCAGGATGGGAAGAACTAGACAGAAGTGATGGAAAGTGTTACTCTCAAATGCTGCCATATGAGGGCTTAGTGCAATGAGGCATGCAAAAGCAATCTTAACTTTCAGACTAATTCAAGCATTTGCCTTCAACTGCTCCACGCTGTAGAGCCAATATAGTTAATGAAATTCAGCCATTTTTTTTCTTTTAAAATTTGGTTTCGAACAGCTTCAGAACCAAGTTTTCCAGAACTCCTATCTAGAAATCTCTAGGGAGCAAAGGCTCTTACAAAATACTGCAACCTTCAAAACGCAATGAGCTTGCTAGGACCCCAGCCACTGTGTGATTCATGGCCTCTCACAGGCTTTCAGGTTTGTCAAGCCCTTAGAGGTTCAGAACTCTCACAACAGTGTTTCCTGCTGTGGACCTGGGGAATGATTTTCATTTTGAGGTGGAGCCCCACATGCTCCTGGGGAATCAGCAAAAGCCCTGTAAATTCTAAGTCTTGGATGCTGTCACTTCCTAAGAGCTCTCCAGAATTCAGAAGAGTTTCCTCACCACTCTATCCATCTCTCCCGTTCTGCAAACCACTTTAAAGTCAACGTACTGGTATAGTCAGATTATGATAATTACTTTCTCTGGAAGTCTAACTAGCTTTCTCTGTGAACTCTTCCAGAATGCTTTCCCTCAAGTCTGAATAAATTGAGTCTAAGCATTTTTTTTTTCCTTTTCGGTATGCAGTGACATCTAGACAGATGTGAGTCTCACGAAAAGTCACTTGGACCAACAGTGAAATAAACCTGCCAGAACTGGACCCTTAGCCAATGACCTCTGGTCAGCAGGATCAGATCACTCTGTTCTGATTGCTAGCAATCAACTTCTTTGTACCCTAATTCATTTTACATATAGGTAACATACTCCCAACACAGTGTGATGCTCACATTTACTTACTGAAGGTGTATTGTTCTTTTACCTTTCCAGCTCTATCTAAAGCCTTAAGTCTCCAGTGAGAGCACATGTACATCACACAGTGTGGAGCTATACACTCATCATTTTCATTAATTCTGAAAGGTCTCATGAGCAAATAAATCAGGCTGCAAAGCCCTCTGCACCACCACAGGCTATTTCAGATACTGAAAGGTTTTTTTAGTGCATATGCTCATATGCCATATCGGCACGTAAGACTAGGCATGGAAGACTAAATGACTTCTCAGACCCCACATTTGCTGACTTTGAGGTTTCAACTATTCCAGCATTTTCTGATTTTGAAAAGTATGTCTGACAGTGCTTAAGCAATGTCAACAACAATTTCACCCTCATTGGCTAAAATAACTTTTTCAATGTTATACATGAGATCACATCTATAAGTCAAATCACTGTTGAGTTTTAACATTACACAGCTAGAACTATTAAGCTTCTGTGTTCTTGTAACAACATGGTCCTCATTTAATCTCCAAAAGCTGTAATACCACGCCTGTGAATAAACCCAGCTATACTGGGAAAGTGGAAGCATTAGGCTCTTTACATGAAGTTCATAAGCAACTTAATTTTGGTTTTAATAGCTGTTGATTCCTATTTGCATGGCAATTATTCACTGAATGCCAACAGCTTGCTTTGAGCTGTGAAATTATTTTGAATCTTGGATTCTCACTGAAGCTGTATTACCATATTCTGATGCATAACTGAGTTAATTTCTTCAAATTGAAGTGAGTTGTGTAGTCCTTTCTTGCCAAAAAGCCCGTAAGTAAGGCATTCTTCTTGGAAGTTTGTTATTCTGTTGGATCACTTTTTGAAGTCTTGCCTTTTGGTAAACTTAAACTCCATTAACACATCTGGAGAACTGCTGACTATAAGAGATCATTTCATATTTCCTGACATTTAGTTCAAGCTCTTCATAAATTGAGACAGAAGACCAGATCCACAGCTGGTGTGAATCACTGGAGCACTAATAATGTCAGTGGAGCTCTACTGACTTACATCAGCTGAGATTCTGGCCCAAGATTTGGAAGAAAGTGGTTACACTACTTGATATTTCTTTCCACAGCTGAGTAAGAGCCATAAGAAACAGAAGACATGCAACACTTCAGTACTTAGCTAAACAGCACAGAAACGCAAAGTCATGCAGGGTGATGGCTTTGCATAACTCGGGAGAAAATGCAACACCTTCTTCTGCAGCATGACAGATGGACTACTCCCATTTGTTCCTTGTGATGAATTGTTCCTGAGTTCATACAGACCCCAAAGATCTGCACAACATTGTTCCTGCTGCAACAGACAGACACTTCCATGAGACAATCTTTCTGAAGCAGTATGAAGTAGAAAATAATCTTAATGACTGTGACAAATGACACAATTGGAAAAGCTTCCTAGTGGCAAAAAGATCAAACAAGTTGCAGTTGTATTGCAGGAAAATCAAGTCAGAGGCCGCAACATCAGCCCGGCTGCTCATCTGGAGGTACTTCTTGCTGGAAAGATGAAAGGTTCTGGCACTTGGCTATGCTTGTATAGACAGCCCAGCACCTTGTGGTTATGATTTTACTGAAGTTTTTGTCCTTGAGCAACTCTCATGGGGTTTGAAGAGAGAAATACCCTTGTAAATTAACATAGCTATAAAAGTTTCCCAAGAAACTTATGTAATCTAGGAGGCATACTTGTGTCCTTGGACCATTACATTATTTTCCTCATTTTTCAGTACTTAAAATAATCAGTTCCAATGAAAAGCTGGCATTTTACTAAGAGAGGAGAGTTCAGCTCTCCCAGAAGATGTGTAGCAGTTTTTCAGGAAGAGGATGAATTTCTCAGTGTGTATATCTTTCCCTAGCTTGGTTTAACGGTTCATTTTTGTCATTAATCTGAAAAAAAAATGGTTTAATACCATGAGTAGACATTAACAGAAGATATAATCTGATACATATTTTCTTCGGTATCACAAAAATAGGTGGCAGCAGCAGCTCATAAACCATAAACAGAGACTTTGTAGTCATCACAGCATTAACGTAGCAACAAAGGCAAGGCACCCCAAACACTAACGAACGCTGACATTCCAATGGACAGGGCAAAACCTCAGAGCAAAATTTGTGCTCCAGAGATGGTACTTTTAGTCCACCCCAAGGGAAAAACTTAGATTCTTTGACTTATCAGCAACATGCTGTGTTGGCTGTATAAACATCGCCTTCACAGAAAGTCCTCAGAAACAAGGTACTCATCAGCCGTCATTATTAAGGAAGGACTATGAAAGAAGCTTTGAGAAAAGCTCATGGCTACATGTAAAAGCTTGTCCTTGAATAACCGATGCCCCGTAGTGTGAGGTCTTGGGAGACATCATATTCACTGCCTATGGCTACTGGCCAAAAAGAGGAAAGTTCAAACATGAAAAGAAAAAGAAATATTGTAATGGAGGAAGGGGGAAAGCCTCTTATGTGAATAGATGCATTAAGAACACTATGTGCAGACAGACCTCTTCAAAATTGAATATTAAAAATGTACGTAGACTAAATTGAAACTATACGTGTTTAAAAATATGATGATATTCTCCTTTACAGAAATGCTATAATGATTTCAATATAAGGTAAATTATAAAGCTATTTCTCATTTAAATTCAATTTAATATGGAAAGTCCTGGTGGATGACAAGTTGACCATGAGTGAGCAGTGTGCCCTGGCTGCCAAGAGGGCCAATGGCATCCTGGGTGCATTAAGAAGAGTGTGGCCATCAAGTCAAGGGAGGTTCTCCTCCCCCTCTACTCTGCCCTAGTGAGGCCCCATCTGGAATACTGTGTCCAGTTCTGGGCTCCCCAGTTCAAGAAAGATGAGGAGCTACTGGAGAGAGTCCAGCGCAGAGCTACGAGGATGATGAGGGGACTGGAGCATCTCTCCTACAAGGAGAGGCTGAGGGAGCTGGGCTTGTTCACCCTGAAGAAGAGAAGGCTGCGAGAAGACCTTATAAATGCTTATAAATGGGTGTCAGGTTGGTGTCAGGAGGATGGGGTCAGATTCTTTTCAGTGGTGCCCAGCGACAGGACAAGGGGAAATGGGCACCAACTGAAGCACAGGAAGTTCCAGCTGAACATGAGGAAGAACTTCTTCCCTCTGAGGGTGATGGAGCACTGGAACAGGCTGCCCAGGGAGGTTGTGGAGTCTCCCTCTCTGGAGACATTCAAGACC
>Ga0065711_1040325_pt1 | contig 17063 bp, 11 predicted proteins | sample Hoacrofraction12_FD_59098 | JGI IMG/M metagenome (GOLD analysis project Ga0065711, IMG submission 59098) | Hoatzin crop microbial communities from Cojedes, Venezuela - Epithelial fraction 12 v2 (version 2) | ecosystem: Host-associated > Birds > Digestive system > Esophagus > Crop | place... | reverse complement strand
GGGGGGGGGGGCGGGAAAGGCCACCTGGCATGGTGCTTCCTGCTGGTGCTCTTTCCCCTCTGAGCACTTCCACAGAGTTCCTCCATGGACAGCACAGGGGTTTGGTGGCACCAGGCAACTCTTTGCAGTCCTGCAGCTGTAGGTATTTGTGTCTTATCAATGAGAACAGAAACGGGTTCAGCAGTCATGTATCAAACCGAAAATGGGCCATGTGAATACAGGTGCCTGTGCTTGAATGTCATCTCCTGGCATTTAGGACACCCACCGGTCCACGTTCATCAGAGCAGTGTGTTGCGCTGCTGTTGGGAATAGGCTTGGAACAAAGAGGGACTTTGGAGGCTGCTTTGACTCTGAGCCAGCAGTCTAAGTGCGATGTGTTTAGCACTGGAGAGAGAAAAAACAGATGTGTGCTTGTTTTTGTATTATTTGCGAGGAGGATCCTTTGTATGGTGTCCAATGTCTTGAGGTTCCTGTATATTGTGGTGCCTTTTAACTCTGTCGCTGTCGTGTGCTAGGATGACAGGTGCAGTTTCCACAAGCAGTTGGAAATGCACGTGTGCCCTTTTTTAAGGCTCTCGGACCTCCTCGCTGCTCTGCGTCAGATCGCCAAAGTGCACCATGTTCTCAAGGCTTATCTTGGTCGGAATATGTAAAAGCTGTTAATTAGCATCTGTTACAGGCTGGGTGGTTTATAAACAGGTGGGGTCTGTGGGTACATTTCACTCCATTTGAAACCCATCTTCACATACATTGTAGCGTCAGCAGTTGTCCTTGCACAGCACAGCGGAATCCTGGGAGAGCTGTAGGATAGAAAGGAAAACTGGTTGAATTTTACTGAATTATCTGACAATACAGTAGTTTTATTTTCTTTGAGGATAAATTGCAGTGATTCATTAAAAAACTGTTGGTTACATTTGGTAGGATAAAAAAGCCGTAATTTTAAAATTTAAAGCAATTACACTTCAGTGACTGCTGCTACTGAGGCACTGCTCAGAGCATGAAGATGTACATTGCCTGAAATTTCCAAGTTGTAGATACTAGATGTTGTCCTGAAAGATCTGATTGCCTCATTGTGTGAAGTTGTTTGCTCTGTACTTGAAATTAAAAGTCTAGCAAGTATTATTAGAAGCATCTGAAATATAAAAAGGTTGTGTTCTTACCTTAGAACTCTACCAAAGGTACTGGCAAGCGACGGTCATCGCCCACAGGGCTGGACACCCACGATTTCAGTGTCCCTGGGCACGGGGCACCAGCTCCTGGCTGAAGTAATGCCGTAGCAGGTCAGCTCTTGCATGAGCCGCAAATCCCAAGCGTTTCGGAGCGATGATGTTGTCAGTATTAATGAGTACTGCCCAGCATCACGGTTACACTGGTGTTTTGATATCAAACCTCCAGATGGAGAGGCAGTGGGATTTGCTGCAGGACGTGGGAAGAGGAGGGGTGGTTTTCTTTCCCCTTGTAAAGTACCCGCTGTCTAGTGTTTGTCTCGCGGCAAACTACACTGCAAGGTTGCACTGAGTGCTGGTGTTTCTCCTGTTTGTCCCCTCTGGGCTCATCGGACCCTTGTCCCAGCACAGCTCTCTCCGGAGAGGCTGCTGCAACCCCGTGGATGCAGCAGCCGGGTCCCGCTCCTCGGTGGGGAGGCAGGCCCGAGGGGCCACGCATCTGAGGAAGAGGGGGTGTCAGCAAGGTAGCAGCTAAGTGGGAAAACCAGTCGTGTTACTGAGGCCGTTGGACTACTTTGCAGCATTGTTGCCCCGTAGTTACAGGATTGTATGGTATCCCATATGCTTACAGTGCCACCATGGCATCCATGCGTTGCCCATCTGTTGCTTGAAAGCAGGTCAATGTGTAGAGGGTATGGCAGTGGTCAGACTGCACCAACCATGATAAAAAAAATAAAAATAAAGTGTTTCAGAGCAGCAGAAGAGATGTAAGGACAGCAGCCAGGCAAGGTTCACCTGCCCCGTGACCTGGAGCTGGCCCTCGGTGATGGTAGGATCCATCCATTTGGTCAGACATTGGAATAGGATGTCCAGGGTGGTGGCTGAGTCACCATCCCTGGAGGCGTTCAAAAAACGTATGGATGTGGCACTTTGGCATATGATTTAGTAGGCATGGTGGTGTTGGGTTGATGGTTGGACTTGGTGATCTTAGGGGTCTTTTCCAACCTATGATTCTGTGATCCCCACCACCAGTATGTGGTCTCATCTGTGGGGCAGCTTCTTCCCTGGGCACCTGGGTGGCGGTGGAAGAGCAATTTCAGGACAGAGCTTTAGATGTTCAAAGGCTGGTCACCTCCAGCTCCTTCCACAGTGAGAGAGAAAGAGGTTTCAGCAGAGGACAGTCAAGGAATTTAATTTGGCTGCTTTGAATCGCCCTTGGCAGCGGCCCATTTTTCCCAGTGCTTCAGAGATTCCTGCCTGCTTCGGTGCGCGGAGCGCTCGCCTTCGGCCTGCCGCCTCTTGCTGAAGCTCAGAGCAGCGTGCAGTGCCAGGTGAGGCAGAGCCCTGCGGAAGCGGGACGCTGCCGTGGTCGCTGGGGTGGGCAGCGAGGGGCCAGGCAGGCGTCATGTCCTGTGGTGAGACGTCTCGCTGAACACGGCGCCAGAAACCGCACGGATGCGAGACCGAGCCTTGCTGGGCTGGGGTTTGGCAGCGGGGCAAGGACCGGGTGTGATGGCCAGAGAGGCAGTGGGGAGAGTATGGTAAGGAGAAAAAATGGCTAAAGAGCACAGAGAGGAAAAAAAGGAAGGAGAAAGGAGAGGGGAGAGAAAAAAAAAAAAAAAAGTCCCTGAAAAAAAACCCCACAAAGTGAACAAAAATACTGGTAGGAAGAGAAAAATAAAAGCAAAATAAAAAATAAAGGCAAAACTGATAAGAGACAACAGCAGATTGCAATCCAAAGATGAAAGATACGCAGTAGCAAAAGGGAAGTGAAATGAGAGAAAGGAGGGAGAGACTGATTCATAACTGCTTGCACCTTTTGTAACCACCACCTCCATTTATGTAAAATGGTTTTAAGGGTCCATGTAAAACGGAATCGCGTCTCCCCGCTCTGGCTGGCAGAAGCGTGCCGCAGTCCTGCTGCACGCTCCCTTAATGTCAGCTGTTGCACAGGGTACTAAGCAGTCAGCAAGCCAGACCTCGCTAATGACACTGTAGGTCACCTCTTACATTTTGCCTACATACCTATTTTTTGTGCTGAATTACATTGTCCTATCGACTGAAGTTGTGGGTTGGCATTTTAAAATTAAGGTCTCTGCAATAAACCCATCAATAAATGTACAAACAGTAAAGACCCAAACACAGACATGATGAAGATGTTAACCATACATGAGCATAAATTGCTTGATTCCTGTTTTGGTTTTTTTTTCAAAGGAGACTGGAACAACAAGGAGCACTGCGCTGCCCTGGGGAAGTGAGCGGCCGTGTGACATTGTAGAACAAGTTTTGCAGTTCGTTAGCATTTTGTGGATTTAACGTGCCTGCCTGCTAGTGCCGTGTGCCATGCGCGTCCCTGGTTTGTGTCTAAATCTGGATTCCTGGCAACTGGAGGAGGGTAGGGAGTTGAAGGGCCTGTACTTGACCGGCTCCTTGACCCGTGCTTTATGTGCTTTGTTGCTATTAACTGCCTTTCTTCAATAGCTATTGTCTGATTTCTGTCTTGGTGTGTTCTGTCTTTTATTTGGGTCCTTTGCCGCAAGCCTGCTGCCTACAACCCACGAGGTGCCTGCTGCCTGCTTAGGTATTTCTGTGGCCCGTTGCTGACCCAGTTTCTGCGGCATTTAAACTGCCCTTTTGAAAAGGGGCATTTCTGGCCTTTGTGAGCGTTCCCAGTGTTGCTGGGATAATGCGGCTGAGCCCGCAGATGCAAGTATTTGCTTTAAAACAAACACACCCCCTGCCCCGGTCCCTGTGCATTCAGTCTTGCTTGGAATTTTTTTTTCCCCTCCTTGTAAATAAATACAATTGTTAATGCTTTCTGGTCATTGAAGCGGTGGGCTGCGTTTTGGTGGATGGTTTGTTCTTGAATAATTACTGAAACGTTTGCTGTGCCGGGAGGCGAGGGCAGTGTGCAGCCATAAAGAGCGTACCCTTCCAGATTTGAAGATGAAGATCTTTGCTTTTGTTCCCAAACTGAGGAAGCTCATTTGGGACTTGGAGAACTGCAGGCTGCCCCATGTCTGTTGTGGCTTTGTCGTGAGGTCTGGCTTGGAGGTTAGGTCCTGGTCCTGCTGGGCGTGAGCACTGGACCGGGGACAATGTTGCTTGATTTGAACACTTGCACCTTTTTTTATTTTCCCTCTGTGCACTGCAATTTTACAGGCTGTGGAAAGGTAAGATGAGGTGTCGAAAATGTGACATTGTGGTAGCTGCAAATCCGTGTGCTGTCTCCTGCTCGCTGTGGTTTGGGGTTCCTTATTCCCTCTGTCGTCTTGCCATACTCCTGCCAAAAGCCACATCTTCCATTTTTAAACAGTCAGAGATCTGCTTTACAAAGCCTCCTTGCTGCTCTTTTAGTGTAAAACACTGCCGCGGAGTGACACAACGAAGCCTGTTCAGAGGGTGAATGCGCTTGCCAGGCCTCCCTTCGTGCACTTAGGTTACACATGTCCGTACTTTCCAGGGTGCCCGTAAGAAGGGGCAAAGTGCTCCATGCCGGTCCTTCTCCTCGGCCCACCAGAAGCCCTGTGGGCTTCAGCTGGACTTTGCACAGCTCCTAGAGCGTTGAGGAACTAAAAATAGCATTACTGACTCTTTGCCCGTAGTTTCACAGGTGAAAATTTCAAGTTGGTGAACTCCGGTTAGCTTCTTAGCTTTGAAATGAAGGAGGAAATGCACGAATCTAGGGGAGTTGAAGTCTTAATATAGTACTTGATTGCCAGTACTTTTTTTAAACTGATACAAAATAATCAAAAGCTGACTTCCTGCTATTTTTTTTCAACTCATTTTTCTCCTCTTCCTTCCCCCACCAGCTATGCTGCTGAAGGAAACAAGTATTAACTTGTTGGCTGAAGGTGCCCCTTGCTGGAAATCAGAGCTCCAGTGGTTAATGTGCCAGCCGTGACATACCTGAGGTTTTTTTGTGGTACACATTTTGTTAATAAACCTGTGAAGCAGGGTGTGCTTCGTATGGTTCTGCTTTGTTTAATAGCAGAAGGTTGCAACATTTTGTATGTCGGAAGAGTTGGCTCGGAGCGTATGCTGTGCATTGGCTTCAACAGATCCCAGATGTTTTGTAAGGACCTGGTAATTTCTGCAGTAAGCATTGTAACTACTAATCCTGGTAATGCCAAAAGTTTTGAATCTTTGCCAGTTTGAATTTTCTGGTAAAAATTTTTCCATATCTGTGTTTTCTTTAACAACGTAATCTAACAAAGTATAAATATGCAGTAGTACTTAGGAGCAGGTCACAAGTACACTGTGAGAGTGCCCCCTTTTATTAATAGCACTAAATCACGGAGCTGTCTTTTCATTTTGCATACCACGACCCAGAGCGCCGAGTGACACGAGGCAGGCGAGTGCAGCAAGCTGCTCTTTTCAGAAGGGGCAGCCGGGGGAATGGCTGCGTGGTGTCCTGCCACAGCGGAGGTTCGCTGGCTTTAGGTGAGGCAGTGGAAACGGTCCGGTGCTGTGGAGGATTCCCTCTCTCTCTTACTGCCTGCACGAGGGGATGTACTTGGAAGTATAACTGGAGTTTTGTGTGGGGAGCTGGAAAAGAAAAGCTTTTAGTTTGGGAATAGGTATATGACTGTGCTATTGAAGCATATAGATGAAGATGAAAATGCACAGTGCAGTCAGTTAATAAAAAGTGAATGAAAGTAGACTGCCATTTTTTATTGCTGTTGTAATTTTCATAAGAAAATCACATTTTCTTTGTAAAAAAAATTTCTGTATTTTTCTGTAGAAAATACATGTCTATACTATGCATCACATCTGGAGAGTCATCTAGATCCAATAGGTTACTGCACCAAAACAGAAAAGCTTTGCCAGGTGGCACCAAAACATGTGGGAGGGACTGGAGAGGATATAATACACCCCAACTGGGAGAGGTGGAAAACAAGAACAAGAGAGTGACGCTCCTGTGAGGAGGAGGTGTGTGTTTTGGGCCGAAGTTACTTTTTCGCTGTTGCTGTTTGGTTAGTGACTTATCTTTAGCTTTTTCTCCTAAAGATTTGGTAGTGGCTCCAGGGGTGTGGGCGAGCAGCTTTGGTCCCCTGCTCTACGCAGGACGACTGTCTAACCGCAGCTTCGTCCTCCCGCACTGTGCTTAGAGTACCTTTAAAAAAAGTGTAGCCTTGCTCCTGCTCTTTCGCTTTCTTCCATGCATCGTGTTTTCACATTCATATAGTAGGGCTTGTGAAAATGCTGTTCCATGACATGAAAAATCGGGCATTCTTAGAAAGCTGGTATGTAGTTTAAATTCAGGGTAGTTTGCACATGCTTCAGAAAGTCCTGTGTGAAGTTTCTTCTGTTAGAGAGGAGAATTAAGTTTTTAATAAGACTGTCAATCAATAGCAGCGATAGTTTTTCTCCTTCTAAAAATGAAACATTGCACTGAGAAAGCTGGTCTTGATGTGTTATGTTACTCAAGCAAATGTCTGGTAAAAGGATTTTGAAAGAGGTGCGTGAATTGAAGTTTTCAGGAGGGGCTTCCCCAGCGTCTTACCAGTGTGTAAACTAATTTACTGCTTAATGCATCTAAACTGTACATTTTGGTGTTTGCTTTTCCACAGTAGTAGCATTTGAAACTGGTAAGGTACTGTGTAGATGTTGTACAGTTTCTGTGTTGAACCCATTTTGGTTGTCTGTCTTCATGTGTTGGCTTAAACAAGGCATGGTGTTGGATGTTAGTAGGTAAATTACTACGCTTAGAAGTTGTTGCTCAAAAGTTCTACTTGTTTTTTAAAGATGTGGGCTGAAATTTGCAAGAGGAAATGCAGAGTCCAGGCTGATGGTTTCCACTATTCTGTCAAACTCGGATTTTGCAGCTTTAGGAGATGTGGACTTACTGGCTTTTCTATGGCTTCTTTTCAGGGCAGGTCATATCGGGTGCATTGTCAAAACTAAAAGACATAAATTAAAAGCAGAAATTATTATTATTTTAAGCCCTAAGTCTGAGTTTTCTTGTATTTAATAGTTGCCTTTTTAGTTAATACTGTTTTTTTCTGTTTCAGGGGAAACAGGGGAGAGAATTGCTAGTGCTCAGCAGGTTCGGTGTGAAGGTTTCCTATGAGCCTAAGGACTACCATGCAAGTCTGTGCCTTGGCTGTCCTACAGCCCTGTACTCTTTCATTATAAAAAGAAACCAAAAGGCTTGTATTAATGCAGAAACAGCAAAAGGCAGCTCCTGTAGGAAGATTACCGCTCTTAATTGCTGTAGGAGGATTATCACTCTTAATTATTAAGAAGGTCAAGCTTATCAGCGACCACAGAGCTCTTTCATGTGTTTTGCTGCACTCTTCTAACTTAAAATGGTTTCAATCAAGATGGAAATTTTTGGCTGCAGCTGTGAATAGACAAAAGGAAATGGTTGGGTGCAATGATATTTGACAAGAATGTAACTTCCTATTGCCGTGAGCCTTGCAGCCCTGCGGTGCTTCCGGTTGGTGGCCGCTCGAGGCAGGAGCCCCTTCCCCGAGCCGGAGGAGGGCTGTGTCACCCTGGTGTGTCAAAGCCCCGAAGGAGGGCTGCTGCTGAATGGGCAGAGAGTGGCCCTTTGCTCTCCAGCCTGGGGAGATTTTTCGAGTAAAATTGTGAAATAAATTTTTATTTTAACCAGTAAAAACAGAAATGCAATTGATACACTAAAAAAGATGAGGGCTGTTTTCACGTGGATCTCTTCCTTCCGTACTGCTACTATTCCACTGATGCTCTGCAGGAACAGAAAACAAGTTCATTGTTATTTTTAAGGAAACTAATGTAGTTGAGGCAGGTGTGATAGAATCGGCATTTGTTTCTTCTGGAGTATCTGTCCGTTCCTTTGTTAGATTCCTAATGATGTTAGTACAGGAGTATGCTTAAAAACAGCCCTTGCCACTAAAATCTTCTGCCTTGGTTTTGCTATTGCAAAGACAGGATTAAATACTTTATTTACTACTTAGTAAAACTAAGTGTGCTCCCCTTAGGTAGAGGGCCGGTGGGTTTGTGGTTTGTCTTCTGCTTTTCTTAAGGTTCTTTTATCCTACCTCTTTCACAGGGCTGTGCTGTGAAATTTGACTGCTTTCAGTAAAATGCTTTGAAAACTGTGGGCAGGGAACAGTCATTTAAATTTCATGGTATTTCAGCACAGGGTTTGCAGTTAGTGCTTTGCTTTTATGTGGAGAAGGCAGCACACTGACTCGGTGGAAGCCTTTTCTCTAGGTACTTCTCCGCACGCCCTTTCTCTAGTGTTCATGTTTTCAAAGTGTCTGAAAACGACTATGAGCAGCACATCTCCACTCGAAAATGTTTCATTTTCAGTTTAGAGACTCTGGACAGGAGCTTGGATAGATGGCGTGATTTTTCAGAGGTGTGGAGTCTCGTAGCTCTTGTTGAAGCAATTCTGAGTTGTGAGACTGGAGCAGCGTTCTTCAAAAAGCAGCCATTTATTTGCATGTATAAAGGAGGCCAGGGTGCTTTCAGGTTTGTCTGCCTTTCTTAATGCTTGTTAATTAAGACAGGCAAAAGTTAATATCTCCAGAAATGATTTGTGATCTTAGCATCAGTTTTTGAAGAACAAACCCAGGCTATGCGGGTGGTTTAAAGGGTTTTGGGGGGTTATTTTGGCTGCTACAGGGTAAGCAAATTACGGGGGGAAAAAAAAGTGAATTTGGCTAAATAGCTTTGACATTTAAAAAGGGAAAAAAAATAGCATGAGCTGTTTTCGGTGCCTTTGGGATTTGTGTTTTTGTTTTGCATACCCATGAGCTAGAAGCATTCTTTAAAAAGACATGAATGCAATATTTTCTCATAACCCCAGAAGTCCAGGACCTGGTAATTCAAGATAAAACGTCAAGAATGCCAAGGCTCCTTTAGTTGTATTAGGCAAGTGACTCTCTTAATTTGTTTTGGGAAGAACAACAAAAAAAAAAGAATAAACTTGATTGTTTCTGTGATTGTAACATTTTAACAGAAGATTGCTGACTTCTTAAAGTAAGTGAAATTGTAAAGGCGCTTAAAGACAAAGGCAAACTAAAGGTTTTATTTCAGAGCAGTTATCGTTGTCTTAAGTACTTAGAGATCACCTTATAAAATGTAGCAAAATGTACAGGCAGTTGTTAAATTACACGAAGCAAAAGGAAAATGAAGGTGGATGTTCTGCTTGCCAGGATATTTGGGCTTTGCTGGCAGTGGTAGAGGCGCTTCAGAGGAAAATATGTTTGATGTGCATTTTGAATGAGTGGGCCCCATAGACTCATCCAAAACAAATAACTTGGATATTTCTCAGCCTAACTGAAACAAGACTCCTTTTTTATGTCCACAAGTAGTTGCAGGTTCAGCTTAGGCCACATGGGTGCCTGATTTGCATGCCTGGTTCACTGATAACCTACATATTGTTCTCCCAGGTCTGTGCTTTGGGCTTACTAGGGTTTTATATACCTTTTGGATTTTTAAAATTTCTGCTGATTTTTTTTTTTTCTCCTTTCCTGCTCAAGCAGACTGTCTGTCCAAGATGCCTAAAAAATACAGGGTCCCCCTGGACCATCTCTAGAGAGTGTTGGTTGTTGCTTGAAATCTGGGTGGCTAAAGGATTTCGAAAGAAGAGGTTTTGGAAAACAATTTCAAATGATCTCAAGTCTTTGTGAATTAATTTCTTAATTTACTACAGACTTCAGTTATTTCAGAAGTTGAGGACTGATTTATGAGAGGGAAGAATTCCATTCTGCTGTTAAACACGGTTTATTATACTGCTGCTAACAGACAAGCCACAGGCACATCTGGAGGAGAAAGCCTTTTCACCGGGATGCTTGCTGTAGCGCTTCATGCCTCGCTGCTCGTATTCTCCACTAGATTTCTTCGCGAGTCTTATTCTGATTTTTATTGCGGTCCGCATTTAACTACGTTGGATGTTTTTCAAGGAGACTCTTTGGGTGTGAGAATAGAGAGAAAAGCCTTTTTTTTTTTAATCTGTGTCCTTCAATTTACCATCCATTGAGAAATGCAACTTTATAAGCACTATACTGTGAAATGCTGTGAGTTTGATCATTGCAATTTTGTTGTAGCTTTGTAACAAATACAACTGAAGCACTGCTGCCTTAGGTAACTATTCTGCGAAGGGTTTGTATAAACGTTATTGCAGAATTTTATAGGAAGAGGGAGCACAGGCAGCAAGAGGAGAGAAGGTAACCCAGAAACATGGCTAACAGCAGCGGAAGCACAGGGATGAGAGGAGCAGAGGGGGCTGCCCAAGTTGCTGGAGGAGAGCAAAGGCACGAGGGGCGAGTGGAAGCAGCGGAGAATGGTTTGGGCCTTACACATTGCACTAGGCTTACCTACCTCTTCAGCTCAGTACCTTTGAAAATAAACAGTGCATCAGCCCATTGAAACTTTTCTGAGCAACTCTGGGCTGTTTTACCGACATCAGAAGTTAGAAAAAAAATTAAATCGTGGCTTTGGCCATAAATCATGGGATTTGTTTTGAGAGTGAAATTGTCTCATCCATTTCACTGGTTTATTTTGGTTTAACTCCTCTTTCCTATTTTCCTGTAGCCAAAATATGCAGAATAGCAGCACATACACATATTTTTTGCTGGGTGACACCATTTTGGCCTTTCCTGCTTTCCACAGTCTGGGGTTCAGTCCCTGATGTGCATAGCATAGTTCGGAGGAAATCAAGATGACCACCGTTCCTCCAGAAGCAGCACAGTTCTCCACTAAAGTGAGTGAGAGAATTCCTAACGATGGGTTGCCAATCCCCAGGCATTCAGAAGCAGTGAGTCAGCCCTCCCCCTCTTCCCTAAACAATGTGGTGCTAAAAATACTGGAGTTTTTTGACTTCTAGGTTTCCAGTGTTTAAAATTCACATTTTTGTTATTTTACCTGCTGGATGTGTTTTTTCTAAAAAGAAAAAAAAGAAAAAAGAAAAAGGAAAAAAGCCCAACCAAACCAAAAAACATCCCAAAACCAACAAAAAAACCCAAACAAAAAAAAAACAAACTAAAGCAAAAAAGAAATCCACAGACTGGTTCATATGTTATCACCTGGGTCTTATGTCTGTATAGGGTCCTGGGAGAAGTCCTTTAAGTCTCCAGAGCTGAGGTGGCGAGCGTGGCAGGGCTGACGTCATGAGGAGCCGTGCTTCTCCAGGTGCTGCACGTATATAGCTTGCTTGTGAGCTGTATTGTTGCAAAGTAAACTTAGTTTCTGATATCTGATTACTCTTTCTGCTTCTAGGAAATACATTGTTTGGTTACCAAAAAATCATAATTTAATAATGTTACTATTTGTGTTTTTGGCAGAGTTGCCTTGATGGTAAACAAAAGTTTTAGTTTTGTATTTCCAAACAGTTTTATCGTCTATTTCAAAGCTGTTGTCTGTCTTCCGGGAGCTGCAATTTAGCCTGCATTAACTACTGCTTGGTACTTTTACTGCCTTTAGTAAATGGGAGGTTGGGAGAAGAGAGGGACTAGGTGATGTGAGAAATCAAAGCTTTATATCGGCTCTGCAGAAGAATTTGGTTCAGCAGCTGCTGGGATCTGTTTCTATTTCTATGTTAATTTCCTCTTAATTAACAATTTTCATTTGTCAAAATAATTTCTTTGCATCAGCTGTAATCAGAACTATTAAAAGTATTTGGGTTTGGTTGTTTCTGTACATGCGAACCTCATTCTTTTAGTCTGTGTTTTGTTTATCAGGTGTAGTCTAGAGGGTTGAATGTAAATTAGTCACTAAATGAGGGGTTTTTAATTTAATTTCTCTGTTTCAGTTTTCATATAAAAATTGTGCTTTCCTATACAATACATAGATGCTTTTATATCTCAAGATCTCATCATGTGGGTTCATAAATATTCCGGCACTGAACATACAAAGTGCCAAAATGGGAGACATAAGTCAAATTTTACTTTTATCAATATACTGAAGAATAAAACAGTACTGTCTAAACAGATTCACTCAGAAAGGACCTCTTATACGTTAAAGAATCCAGTCCTTTTTGCCTGCTGCTTCCAAGAAAACCTTGCAACCATAAAGACCTGGCAATGAAGTGCCTTTCCCTGGCTTGCTTTTTCTTCATCTGCTGTCAATGAAGGGCACAGAAAGGAAGGATGAAGGAAGGGCACCAAGCAGCAGTTACAGTTATTCTCAGCTACAGATGTTGCTGTCTGAATCATCAGATAACATGTATCCTAAGATCATCTGAAGTAGTCAAAGTAAAGAAGATAGAAGGAAGACTTGAAGAAGCTAACAGAAGTAAAAGGGACACTGGGATAAACGTCCTTCCAGGAAACTTCCCTTCACTTCTGCCTAGATGCACCTTATTCTGCAGATTGCTGAATGTTTTCTATATATGATTAGATGAATTAACTCAGTTTTGAAGTTTTATTAAAAAAAAAAAAAAAGGCACAACACGACCCAAAAACACCAACACAAAACACAACAGTTTATTGAGAGTAGATTTGGCCTTTTGTTTGGATTTTTAGGAGAAATACTTTTCTTGTGATTTTGGCTAGTGAAATATGAATCATATCTTTATGAAGAAAGATCTTTATCTGTTGCACTTTGGGGAAAATAAAAGGGTCTTTGCTTCTTTGGAGCAAATGTTTGTGTATAGTATGCATTGCATAGAAGTAATAGGTTTGGGGGCTGTAAATAAATGTATAAAAATCATACTGACCTGGTTGTTTACCAGTTTTTACTAATTACATCAAAGAGTAACAGAACTGAAAGAAGCAAGGGCAAACTAATTTCAGCTATGTATTTAGCAGCTGTATTTCACACTCAGCATGTGTGTAGTGAGCATCCCTGTATTATCATCCCCTTTTGTTCATCCCACATTGACAGGACACCAAAATGTTCTTGCCTGGAGCAGGTAATGTTGTAAAAGGCTGCAACTTCTCTGTGTTCCTCCGATGCCCTTTTCCCTATGGATAAGCACCTCTGGGGCTTCTTGGTGGAGAGCATATGATGGTTTGGGATTTTACAGCTCATAATCCTTCTGAAAAACAAGAAGCCCAATCCAAACCTGCTGCTCTAAGGTGATGGTTCCTCCATCCTGGCCTACTCCCCTGGTGTCACCCCACTTTCTCACCCCACCTTCTCCTCCAGCCCCTTTTTGTGTGCTCCCTCACCATCCGCCTTCCTCCTTGGCAAGTGTCCCCAGCACTGGGAAGGGTGTGCGCGCTCGGGATTTGCCCCTCTCTGGTGGATTTATTTGTGTAAATCCAGGTGACGAGCTGGGGCTGTGGGTGTCTCGGGCTCGCCCTCTTCTTGCCCCCAGAGCCAGCCCCCCATCTTGCTGGGTGACCCTGTGGAGCTCTCCCTCGCCTCCCCACTGTTCCAGCTGTTCATGCTCTTTCTTTCTGGAGATGGATGGTTCAGGGTGTCAGCGTTTTAAATGTCCTGTGAGGATGGAGAGGAGGAAGGGCATTGAATAGTTAGGCTGGAAAGCGATGATGGGGCCAGTTAAGCTAGTTTTTTGATACAAAGGCAATTGCTACTAAGTGTTCCCAGGAATTCCTCTCCCCTCTTCTCTTTCTTTCTCACATTTCTCTCCAGTTCTGTTCACTTGTGTGTAAAAATGTCCCCTGAAATGTTGGAAGTGACCTGCTGTATCGTTATTTATCCTTCAGAATTTGGTGTTCAGCTGGTCTGCCTGACAAAATGGAGAAATGCTGTTGAATGTGGAGTCTGGCTTTGGCAGATGGCATGCTTAATGTGATGTTAGCTGATTTTAACAGCAGCTAAAGAGTAGCTGGAAACCAGGGTTTTTCGATTACGAACAGGAGTGTTTTTCCATGTTTGTATTTCAAGACTTCCATTCTTAGGCTGATGTTTGTGTATCTTTCCCAGGCCTGTAACATCCTTGTGAAATGACCTGTGTGCTTTTTTGGGCATGTCACCTGCAACCAAAAGAGAAATTTTTGGTATAATTTAAAGTGAATCTATTAGTGAGAATGAGGTTCTTGGGGGGGGGCGGAAATCCAAGAAGTAAAGGTTTTGTTTTTAAAAGCGACTTCAACTTTTAAATGTCTTTAAAAATTGCCTTTGGCGTTTATTTCCCTGTCAGCTCCCCTGCACGGGTCTGAATGTGTTGAACTGTGTTTGGAGCGCAGGGATGCAGAAAGGTGTTCTGCCAGCTTCCATCCGGCTTTGGGCGACTTGCGGTGACACAGTGGAGAATTACACTTCTAACTAACGTGGATGGGCCTGTCCCTTTCTCCCTATAGTGGTGGGCTTTAAAATGCATGCTGGTTGTCAGATGTGAAGGGCAGAGTGATCCTCTGCCCATTCCCGCTCTTCCTACCCGTCTTCTCCCTTGGGGGGTGAAAAAAAACCCAAACAGTGGTGGATTTCTTTTTGTACTAGTCCTGCTGTTGGATAAACTCAGCTCCTGACTTATTTTTTGGCGCTGCTTCGGGGCTGCTGGTGAGCGGCGCGGCTGCGCCGGAGCAGGCCACCAGGCAGGGTTGTGAGCACGAAGCTGTGGGAATGTGGCTGGTCCGCTTTCGGGGCCAGGCTGGGGCTTGGAGCGATTCAGCAGCTTTTGTGGGGTGCAGAGGAGAAGCTGGATGTCTTGTAACCGCGGGCCCATTCCTGGGGCTGCTGGGGAGCAGTGTGCGGGGGTGCTCTGAGATTAGCTCCGTGCCGAGGAGTCAGCTCGGAGCCTGCAGAGTTTGTTAGCAGAGGCTTAGCTTCAGCCATCCCAGGTCCAGGCTGCCTTCTCCAGAAGGAGTGGGACAGCAGCCCTGGGATCCCGGCGGCTGCTCGCCGTTCCCATTTTCTGTCTGTTGCAGACTGTTGGGTTGGCTGTGATTTATTGCCTGAACTGTACTACAGAGCGTTTTTAAGAACCGGCACTGCAGCGTGGCCTCGTTCACCCAGACCGAACGAAATGCAGCCTCCTGCATCCGCAGCTGTGCTTGCACCCAGCGCGTTGGGTGCCTGTTGCAGAGAGTGAGGGGTGAGAGGAAAAGAGCTGATGGAGCTGGAGCTCCCCAGAAGAAAGGTTAGTAAGTCTTGGAGAGCTGCTGCCAGTTACACAAATTGGCACACAAGGAGCACTCAGCTTCTTGCCCTTCTCGGCAAAGTTTTTTCTGGTGGGGGAAAAAGTATTTCAGCAGTACCTGTAAGATGCTAGAAGCTTAAGTGGTGATGGGGTTCAAGGTGATACTGTAATGCGTAAACCACTGGCTTGACTTTTATTTTGCTGTCTGTGTGTGTTCATATAAAAAAAGGATCTGAGGACCCTTAAGAAATGTGCATTCCCTCAAACATCTGGGGCTTTTACTGTAGTGGTAATTTTAATTCATGTATGTTTACAACAGCAGTACTCAGACTTTCCTTCTGGGTATGTCTCTGAGGCTGATTTTTTTTGGAAGGGGAAGAAGGTGCTGGTTGCTGCAGTGTTTCTAGGAACGGAGCAAGAGTTGGCTGGTGCAGAGACAAGGTGGTTGGAAGGAGACTGTCATTCACCCAGGCTTTGTAGTTCTGTATCCTCTGTTCTTTTGTTATTTTCTAGCAGCTCACCAGAAACGCTGCCTGGATATGTTGCATTCCTCCTGCTACAGCAGCGAGGGACTTTGCTCCCTTGCATGAGATATGTTTTTATAGAAGTTGTGTGTTTTCATAATAATAAACCTGATTTTTCCTGGCTGGTAATAAATTACAATGTCTCTATTGGTTTGGAATATAACAACAGAATTATGTAGGTACTTTAATGTATTAAAAGTGTAATGTTACAGAACTACATTTTTAAATTAGGGACCAATTAACTGTACCGCCACACATTATGCAAAGGAGCTGGATAACTAATGAGACCACAGTCCATCCCTTCTCAGACTCATCCTTGCTAGGCTGCTTATTAGCATCATCCTGTAAAGATGAAACTGGTTCTGGCTATGCAACGTGCAGACTGCTTCTGGGGAAGTTTTTAACAGCATAGTGCTGGATACCTAGATGCAGTGAACAAGTGCTGGGCTTGTTTTTTACCGCTGTGGTTGTTGGGCCTTGTGGAGGACAAGTTTTAATTGAGAAAGTGGTGAAGATATCCTGGCATTTCTGTGTAAGTTATAGGGCATCAACTCATGTTGAAATAAGCTAAGAATGTGCTAGAACTGATGGGAACTTTATTGTGAATTTTCGTAGGGCAAAGGAAAGATGAGGATCTGTGTTTCATGTTTTCTTACTCTCTTTAGCATATAAGCAACGAGTTGGCTTTTGCATTAAAGCCACAGCTAGGCAAGCACTTCTTTTGATGTCGGCTTTTGCCCAAGCTGTTGTTTACTGCTCTGCCTCTGCATCTCTCAGGAGTTCTCGCACCAGTGCTTGTGTGAATGTTGAATTGACAAGACCATGCTGGTGTGATTTTCATTCCCCAGGACTCTCTTAGTTTGTTTTCCCTCTGTAGTTCACTGCGCAGCCCCATGAACAGGTGTATCGGCGTGACTGAGGGGATATGTACAAGGAAGGGAGTTTGTCCAAGCCATACTGCTCAAACTGCACTTTTATTGGCCTGAGCTTGCCAGGATGTGCTGTTCTATGAAAACCTTCTTCAGAGATCAGTCTTACAGCAGCGAGAGGAATATAGGAAAAGATTTGGAAACGGAGTGTGTTGAGAATATAGTCAGAGACTGTAATGTATCTTCCATCCCTGCAATGTGTAGCATCACATCCACTAAATGTTGATTGTGACTTCTTTTCCCTTTTGTTTTCAGCTTCTCCTCCAACATGCCTCCAAATGGGAAGGCCTTACATTTTCACCCGTCAGTTCTGCATTTTGGAATGCAGTGAGTATCTTACATTACAGTTATTTTGATTAATAACGAAGTGGGAGGGAACAACTATACCAGGCTACATTTGGGTAAACAGCATCAGCTGAGATCATGCCATCCTTTGCAAAAAAAAAAAAAAAAAAAAAAAAAA
>Ga0065711_1007680_pt1 | contig 17063 bp, 10 predicted proteins | sample Hoacrofraction12_FD_59098 | JGI IMG/M metagenome (GOLD analysis project Ga0065711, IMG submission 59098) | Hoatzin crop microbial communities from Cojedes, Venezuela - Epithelial fraction 12 v2 (version 2) | ecosystem: Host-associated > Birds > Digestive system > Esophagus > Crop | place... | reverse complement strand
AAAAACAACGGCCCCCTTCTACTCATCTTAGTGGTCCATGTAAGTCACACAACCATGCAAATTTTGGGTCCAGTATCACTTGCTTGAGTCACACAGTAGCACCACTTCATCAATACCATACTATTAAAATGCCATACTTGCCGCTTTGATAAATCTACTCACAAATTTACAAACGAAAAGTCTCAATCCTTAGAATAGGATAGATGTCAAGAGATTGCAAAATAAAGTTTAACAGATGGGAATCTCTCCATCTCTAAAGAATGGACAAGTCCTTCAGTGAATTCCATGGGTTGTGACGGGCATAAGGTTCAGATCAAGATATTGGAAGCTCAGGCTCTAGCCAGCAGAAGGGTCTGTTCCTCGATCAACTAATTTCCTAGATGAGTAAAGGTAGTCTCACCTATATGTCTGATGCACACAGCAACCCAAAACTTGGAGGAAGACTTAAGGGATGAAGGTGAACAGCTTGTGAAAGAGGAATCAGACGCACCTTGAGCTAACACTGATTTTGTCTAAGATGACAAAGTTGGTCAGACTTACCACTTTACAAAAGACAAGGTAAGGCAGTTATAGAATTGAATAACTGGATACTAACACCATTTGAATGTCAACCATTTCCACCAGAAAGGCGAAAGGATATACTAAGTCAAGGACACTCACCAATCTTCCTTCCTTCCCATACGCCTTCAGGAATAGCAGTTGTAGAAACTGACAAGGGTACATGAACGGGTTTTAAAGCTCTTGATGACTGTAGTATCTATCTTTAATCAGAGTAGAATCTCCATAAGAGCAGTTGCTAAAAAATGGACAAGTTGGTAAACTGTGAGACAGTAAGGAAATAATTGAATTGCATGGCTGTTATCTACTACCCAAGCATCTAATATAACTTCACAATCAATACACAAGTGTACGCATTTAATTTCAAACATGGTGTAAGCTAGAGGAGAGGGGGGTGGGAAACAGAAGAAAAATAAATTACAGGCTGTAATGAACTTCAGCAAATATCTTCAGAGAGGCTGTTTCCATGTCTACTGTTGACCAGTTACCACTGGTGACCTACACAGCCCAAATGCAACCTGTAGCTGTAGAATACATCTCCACTAAGACTACCCACAGTGGCCTCCACAATTACTGTTTTGGTGGGAACAGACTTATCAACAACTTGAGTTCTTAATGCAAGAGAACACTCGTCCTCATATAACATCATCGGGTAGCTCAAGAAACATTTAAAGCAATTAACAATCAATGTGTGAGGATTGCACGGTCAGAGACCATCAAATGTAAGGTCCCAGACTTATGCCTTCACATCTCTGGATCTATGAACGTTGCATCTGCCTTTCTGATTGAAAACTACAATGTTCTATCTGCTGCACCTACTGCAACATGGTGCGATACACGAGTGCCAATCCAGTGCATCCCAACTCCATCAAAGCGCTCTTTGAGACCACTTGGCTTTCGAAAAGGAACTACTCTCTAGCATTAGAGGGGAGCATGTCTTGCAGAAGAGTTCTAACTTAAATCCAGTAGAAGATGACGGAAAATACATGGGCCTGACAAATAAACAACCAGAAACAAAAGCTAACTTCGGGATATTCCCATTTATAGGCAAGATGTGGAGACTGATAAAGAACATGAAGGTTGCAACTCTATTAAGAAACCATCATGAAGCTGAGAATTTACTTCAGCAGGAACCAGAAAGAATGATTACCATTATAAAAATGCCAGAACAGGGTCTGCCTTGTACAGAAGTTTCACCAGAAGATGATCTTTCGTAAGCTGATCTTGAAATTAACCACCATGCCCTCCCCGTGTTAAAGAAAAATACATAAAAAAATCCAAGCTGCCTTTAAAATAAAATCAACACAGAAATAAAGTTTTCTTTTCAAGCTTACTTCCAATTCACAAAATTGTAAGAATAGCATGAACAATTTTAATTGTGCTGTGGGTCAAGCTGTGGCAGCTTAGCTACAGAATCCTGCTTCAGTCAGTACAACACAAACGGTGAGTAAAGAGCAAACCAAGGTGATACAGCAAATAGCAGTGGTACCTGTAAACTGGTGAAACTGGTTGCAACTGTTCTAAAGAAAGATGCTTGGCACAGCAAACAGTTTTCTTTATGGAAGAGGGACTGTAGCCTTTCTTTGCCACAGAGAGGTTTGCTTCATTGCACAATTGATTGCATAGCAAGTCACACACCAGTACCTTCTGATGCAGTGGCACCGTTCTTTACACCTGAACTAGCAGGTAACTAGGGACACAGGATAAAGCTTTGCGTGCTACCACAAAAGTAATTTGGCATCTTAGCTCTATCGACGCAGGTCTTCCACTCTAGTTGCAGTCAAGCCACGGTTTCTTTTAACCACACATCCACTCAGTCATTCAAATTCTGCCTAAATTTATTCCCTACTTGTAGACAAGTCATTGAACTTTCTTCGTAATTCCTCTGGCCTTTTTAGAACAACTGGCAATACCCAGAAGTTATAGTAGTCAGAAACCAGCTCTGCAACTCAGTTACTTCTGAATTACTGACATGGTTTACCCAAAACACTGACCTCAGCTTTAATAAACTCCCGCAGGATTTATTAGTTCCGGCATAGTACCACAGATATAAGACAAGCCCTGAGCAACAGAATAGATATGGGATCTAAAATATTAATATAAAATTGCATCATGTTTTGAATGGGATTTGGATCCCACTTTGTTCCAATTAAGTAGTGCAGGAATTCCAACCTCCATTGTCCTCAAGCAGACTGATGACGTGTTCAGTAACTTAAGCTCACAAAGATTCATAAAGTATATTTTTTTATAGTCATGCACATTTTCTAAGGAAAAAAATGACAGACTTCATAATTATAGAGAAGCTCTATACTAAAAACTGTACCACTGCATAAACAGTTTTATCACCAGAGGTAGTAAACCAAAGCTGGAAGTATTACAAAGGAGCCTGACCACACAAGAAAATCCTGGTAATATCCAATTCATTAACTACTAGTTTGCTTCAGCCTGGGGTAAACCAAGTTATGGACTGCAAGGACAAACCCCTTTCTTCATTTTTTTCCAGGCACTCTTGCCATGCATTAGCAGTGAGTGGCAGGGACAAAGCTTTCCCTCACAGGAATACAACTGTCCATCTATCTAGGCTCAGAGCCCTTTGCTTCGTGCAGTAAGAGACTCCCATTATTCTTTGCTTATCCTCTTGCTCCCAAAGCTGGTCAGACGAATTCTTTTCAGTTATCAAAATCTGCAGTAGCAGTGCAGCCTGATAACCTTTATAACATGGGGCGGTTTTCCTAACATGGCATGCTGCTGCCACAACACCCTCCACTATATTGCGTGCCATACTTATCTGAAATGAGGCGAAAGGCTATCAACAGTTGCTAGAAGTCATCATTCTTCACCAGCCTAGAAACACGAGATCACAGACAGGAAACCCAGGAACAGTATACGTTTAAGATTTGAAGACTTTCTCATGCTGTCATGACAGGGAATTCATCTGACCAGCGTCCGAGAGGCCCAGATCACTAAGCTGGCATTGGGACACAAAAAGAGTACGAGAAGGTTCAGTTTCTTCCCAGCTGAGTCTTTGCACCCTGGATGGATGGCCACCAGAGGAGTTCTGTGTACAGCTGCAGCATTATCATTAAGTTTCCCCACTCTCACGAGTAATTTCAAAAGCAGTTTTCAGGAATTCTAGTAAACATTAACACAGTAATTTGGACACCAAAGGTAGAAGCTTTATGTACCAGCTCTCTAAAATAATTTTAGAGGTAGACCAGGCTGTAGACATCGAAACTAATAATTAAAATTTAGATGGCATGTACATTTGATCATGTTCCACTTCTACCTAGATTTTCCATCTGTACAACAGGAAACGTATCTATGTTCACTCCTTAGAAAAATCCACATAAAAACCTCTGCATACAATGCCAGAATTATTAAACATTAAAAAATGAAGATGACGTGCAGTTAATATGTCTTGTTCAGTTGCTATTGTTTCTGTATATACTGTAAGGCAGGCACGAGCCTATAAGGAATGTAGAAAAGAAGCATGGGCAGTCATGTAATCAAAGACAACGTAACACATGTTGATATAACATATAAGCATATACACCAAAGGTTTGACCACATACCCTTCATGATAGAAATGCCTAACCTTTGCATGTATATTTGACAGTTTAACTACAGTCAGAACCGAACCCTACTGACTGTTGTAGTTGAGGCTTCCTAATGATTTTCATTATACGGCACCATTCAGCTGAGTTTTATAACTTTTAACCTCTCAGTCTGAAATTTTCCATGATGAATACCAATGGACATTGACGATCAGAAGAGAGAAATGAAAAAAAAAAACCCAAACCCAAAACCAAAAACCCCAAGCAACTTAGTGTTTCTATCAATATTTTAAGATGTCTGCTGTTCTGAAATCTACATTAATTTTTTCAGCATCCTGCTGTTAAGTCAGGGGTTCTATACTCCATTTCGTGGGCTCCATGAAAGAAACTGCATTTTCAGTTTTAAGTCTCAGAATAAAAGCTCCCTTAAAACAATAATCAAAAAAATTAATATTTTAAATGAATGGTCACCAGCACTTAAATACACACTCAATGACTGAAGCAGGTACAAAGTGACAAAAATAACACTAAAGCAAAAACAAAGAATATTCTCTGGAAGAAAATGACATATTCAGAGTATGCAACACAACACTTGTGTGTCTAAGCCTTCCTCAATGCTGACCATTTGACTCCAGTTGAAGCTGGTGAGAGACAAAACTGCTCAGGACTTTTGAAGCACTTCTGATGACATATACCATATTCAGGCTGAAAAATGAGACATTCAAAGACAACACTCAAAAAATAATTTTCTGTCATGCTTCTGGGTCTCAGCTCCCTCTTCCAACTCGAGCAGTAAATTCCAGACTGATGACACTGCAGAGTTAAGTTCACACCCAGGATTCCTGCAGCCACAGCAAGACTTACTATGCTTTCAATGTTACGTACTTGCACTTTACACTGACTAACAACTTCAGATCTTTACATAAATTACTACAGCAGAATCAGTAACACAACTGCTCCTATATTTCAAGTTATTTTTTCTCCTCCATGGTTTATGTTCATAATCTGTTTTGGAAGCTCTTTTTAAAGCAAACGCATGTTTCCTTCACAGGAAGGCTCCCTGTGTGCAGAGTTAATTAAAATGCGAGAAGACCTGGCTCCAGCTAGAGCATTTATCAGCACACCCGCAGAGGAAGGGCTACCCTTTGAAATGTTAAATACATTGCCAACCATCGATGGGGTTCAAGCAGGCTTTTGAAGTGCTCTGAAAAAATGTACAGACCTGAGAAGAAAGAAAAAAAAAAAAAGACAGTCTATGATGACAGGATGGAGGACTCAGTCAAGTAGTTTATAAATTGAGAAAATTGTTAATGTGCATTTTGGGGATGAGTTAAAGAATGAGAATACCCCAATGCATTCACAAAGACTTAATTCTTCACTCAAATACCTTCATAATCCTCTTTATGAGTAGGTAAGAACTCTACCTCTATGTTAGTAAAGGGCTACAATAAGAGCTGATTTCCAACACGTAACATACAAAACAATTCCGACAATAAGCAGCTTTTGTACCATATATCAGTTATCTTTCCCAACTGCTACCAAAAAAAGGCCACCGAAAAGCTGACCTAAAACAAAACTGCTAATTTACTAAGTGCTTGGATTTAAGAGCTTTACGTTTTGAGTTGGATTCTCTTATGGTAAAGATGATTTCAAAACCTGAGTGATCAGTAGTTTCCCAGTCATAAACAAAGAAGGCAAAAAGTAACAGGAGTCAGCTGATTTGAAAGACAGCATTCACAAAAGGTCCAAGCAACTGTCTGCAAGATCTAACATAGCACAGAAGACAATTTTGGACCACAGCCAGTAACAAATAAAAGAAGGAAACGAAAAACAACATCATGAGATTTTATTTTTCTCCTGCTCTGGTCTGTAGTAGCAGTAAATATTCAATTAGTTTAATACTTCACCTTGACAAAGCATTTTCAGGTTGTTGAAAGTACCAATTTAAATAAGAAGATTGTCTCTTTTTTTAAGAGAGGGAGAAGGAAGTGGACAGTTTGAACCACCCTAAAAACAGACTACACTCTAGAGATGGAACAGACCAAGCAAAATACTGCTGTTTCCAAAATTTCTGCTCAAGTTAATAAAATTATTTTGGTTTGCTAGAAATCGTATTAGCACCATGTTCTTCTAGACCACACAAGACCAAGACATGGACAACCAGCTTCACTGTTTAATGAAAACATTCACCCAGAAATATCAGGTTATGGTCTTTACCTTAAAACAGTAACAGCAAATAATGCTGTGTCAACACAAGTAATTTTTTAAACAGAAATTCTTGCTCTCTTTCTTCAGAAGGTCATCTACAGAGTTCTTTTCTTAATATTTACAGAAGAATACCTTACAGGAAGGATTCAAGCATGTCCTGCAAAGCACTACAAATAAAAGTCAATTACATTTACTGTTACTCTACAAAATAACCTTGGGGCCTCAGAAAATAAAGTTTTTCACGTATGAGATCGTGTTATTTAGATTACACACAGTTTGAGAAAAATCACGTTCCACTGAGCACACGACTGGTATCTACCACCTAAGGTCAATGACTCAGTAATAAATTATTTGCTTAATTAAAAGTAAATATTTGAGTGATACTGATAACAAACACAGTTGATTAAGTTAAAGGCTTATGTCAATATAAGGTATTTGATATTATAAATAAGCAGCACACATATGCCTGATGTTATTCTGCGAATAATCAATACAATGCATATTAAGTGGATCAGGATTCAGCTCATAGATGTATTTCAAGAACTAATTGTGAATCATCAACCAGCTGCAGTATTGCTAGTAAGGTCCTCACAGGATCAGTAAACTTTTAGTCACTGATTAAAGACACCACTGTGAATAACGTTAGCTTATGAAAAGACTGAAGTGTGGACGAGCAATAACGTTGGAGAACAGCAACTCTCAATAAGCACAGTACAGTCAAATAATACTCCTCAATAAGCAAGGTCCTATTTCTAGAAGGTGATATATAGTAATTAGTAGTATAGTAACAATACGTTACTAGTATAGTAGTATAGTAATAGTAATTCTGTATTGTCTGATGAACCAAGACAAAAAGTAAAAACAATGCTTCCTCCAGAAAATAAATAGAAACAAAACTACCATTCGTAGTGAGCATTGCCCACTTCTGAGATGTTGAAAAACTAGTTCACACAAGAGCCATAGGTGAAGAGCAGTTAGCTTTCAGGGACTATTTTTCAGCCTGTTCTCTTACAAGGAATGGAATAACCATGTGAGTTACAAGTACAAACAAGCTTGAGAAATCAAGTGTAGTATGAATGCCAACCAAGTAGAAGCAGAAGCTAAAGTTGGTGGATGGGACAGAGTACGTGTCCTACTCATTACTGAAATAAAGTCTCAAACAATACCACTGCTTGAACACTTTCTATGAAGATTACCTTAGTAATACTCTTGTATTATACTCTTGTATATTGAATTTTAACAAGAGTATTACTTTTAGTAATACTCTTGTTAAAATTCAAGCAACTTATTAATTTAGAGCATAGAGACTACTGGGAAGTAAAATGATTTCTCGCTTACATAGGTAGTTTAATGCAAAAATTCTTACTGGTCACTTCTGGACTTTAAGTCTACTTACTCATGAACTTTGATCTGCTCCACTGTCTGGTTGCTTACCTCAGGCTGATGAAGCAGCTACCAATACTAAAGTCTTTATGAGTCTAACTTTATCCCCTAATGCAGTTCTCTCTAAAGGACTGTAGAGATGCTGTATACTTATTTATTTGGTACTCAGTAGTGTCTTCAAATTGTTTTTTCTGACACAGGATTAAGAGAGATTAATTCAGCATTTCTTTGCACATCATGTAAACAGCCAGATCAAGTAAGTTTATAATTGTTCTTCTCTACTAGGCTTATCAGGATACAGAATACATAGGAAAAAAATTACCAACAGCAGAAATTCTGACTTTTAAATAAGTTTATTTGACCTTTAAAGGAACACAAAGTGAAGTACTACAGGCGCGCTTCAGATTCACTTTAAAGAGGAAGTTGAAAGGGGGGGGGTGGGGAGGGAAACACAGAAGAAAACTTTTGCTCCCATACTCTTTCAGCCATCTTTATCTCAGAGAACCAGTCTAATTAAGAAAAGGTTACATTTCAGTGGCAGTCAAGGTAGTAGGATGTACTGATGTTATGCTGTGTAGGCTTGAGAAGGTTACATATTTGCCCCACACCCAATCTACATGTACCAGGTCATTCCCTCCTAGGGCGATATGTGGCCCCCTTAAATATTACTATAGTTTCCCCACTTAAAAAAAACAAACAAAAAACACCCACAACAAAAACAAACCCACAACAAAAAGCTCAACAACACACCAACTGTACTGTTTCAATAATAATCAAGTTGGAAAGGCACTACTGAACAAACAAGCTCACGAACCCAGATGCCACATCAAGAGAGCAGAAATGGAGTTTGGAACAAAAGTCTCATTACACCCTGGGTGCACTTGGAAACTCATGGACGCATCTGAGGGATTGCTACAGCTCCTGATCTGAAAGTAAGAAATCGGAAGCACTAAATCAAGCACAAACCTCCTGCTTCTTTATCAGTCTTCCATTAAGAGAAATTAAATGCTTTAGAGCACTGAAAAACCACAGAAAGTATAAGGATGTACAAACTATTCTTAAAAATAAGGAGAAAAATGTAATTACTAAAAGAAAAGATGCACGGCACTTATTTAAATGCAGTTCATTATCCAGTCTTTCTCCAAGTGCCAAGAGCTTGTGTTCCCCTCCCAGGGCTATTTCATCTACAGGCACAACCCAGATCAATAGGAACTTTAAGCAGTTCTCTTAAACAAACCAAAGCCATCAGAATTTACATGAAAGCACGGTGGTTGGTTGGTTGGTTTTTGTGCTCTCCCCCTAAAAAAAGTGTGAGAAGATACTCTGAAGAATTTGAGATGTCTGTTTTTCTTTCAAAATGTTAAATCCAAGGAAGAACAACTATTCAATCTGAAGCAGAATTATTGTCCTCTAGTTCCCATCTGGTTTTCTTCACAGGAATAAGAACTTTCAAGTGATAAAAGCAAAGCTCAAAAGTCAGTAGACCCAACGAATAAAAGCATCTGAAAGTCATCTTAAGTTATAGCCGATCCTTAATGCAGTCTTCCTGGTTGTTTATACATGACTATATTGCACAGCATCACACATAACAGTAGTAAACTTGTAGTACACTACAAGGTTCTTAAGTTTTCCTGCTTCAGCTGTGCTTATCCTGTACACGCCAAGGATTTTTTTCCTTATTCAGTTTTTAATATTAGGTTATTAAATGACCGGGGGAAAATGGACACATTACCAGTCATAAACACCTTCCACAGCATCTTGCCATTTAGAAAGGAAAACCAGACATTTTTTTCTAAATTAAAAAAATCCACACCACCTCTTTAACCACAGATTTGCAGATTATGAACTGGTTATTTCTGCCTATGCCTTTTATACAAATTATTATATTTTTCTGCATCTTAGATTTATAGTTCATACAAGAGCATAAAAAAATAAGTTTCTCTTTGCAAAGGCTGGTACATATTAGAAGCACTTAATATCTTGTTCATATCTCTCCTAGAGAGCAAATTAGACAAGTACAGCAAGATCAGAACAGGCAGGAGATAACACCATAAGTCTATTTTGTAATTCAAATGTCCAGTGAGTCAAAGGATGAAAAAAACCAATCTTGTTACAGAATCAATTAGACTTGCCCTGTTCTGAGGAAGCTTTAACTCTGTGAGATATGCCAGGATATAATCCAACCACATACTCTTGAAGGCTGGTTTAACTCACCTAGACGCCTCATGGCGATCTACCATGTTCTACAAGAATTTCAGTGCTCATGTCTGTATCCGCACAGACACACATGTGTATCTCTACCTGAAAAAGTATCATCTGGAATAGAAATCTATTCTTCAATCAATATGAAATGAATTCAAGCATGAGAAATACAAATGAGTACTCTCACTCAAGATAAAAAGCAGCTTGTTTCTGTTGTAGCTTAGTCCTCCACGTGAAGCACTCAAGAAAATGAAGATGATTATTAAGAAGGCACTGCCTAAGACCATGCAGTGCATTCTGTATTTGCTTGAAGATCCAGAATGACTAATTCTCCATAATGAAGAGAACTGTAGCATAACAGAGTTGATAATGTCTCCAGCAACAATCACAACCATTTTCAATAAAAGATTAAGTTGCTTAATATAAATTACATTTACACAGAAGAATAAGGATCCATGATCATCCCCACTTTTGGCAGTTTAACATAGCCTTCAATCTTCATGATGCAAAAATAAAACTCTTTCTATCCATTTTAATCTACATATACTCTGTATGTAGTTTGTCATATTACATGCATCAAAAAGTAGCCATTTTCAAATAATTAGAAAAGAGGGACTGGGAGTGGGGAAATGATATCTGTAGAGAGTGAGGACTCAATTTATTGTCAGGTTATTACAGATGTTTTTCAGCCTGCTACTTATATCCATTGCATGTATTAACCCAAATCACAGAAGGAACGTTCTCCTTTTCTGCAGCTTCTGAAGAACAACTAGACAATTTGCTTGAAATTACTGCTGAAAAGAGCTTCCTTTTTGCCCTTTATAGGAAAGAAGTCTTCTTAAAAGAAACTGTCAAAATTGTATTGCCTATCATAGAGAAAGTGGAAGACTTTTCAATTATTTTTATTTTAAAGGGGGGGGGGTTGGGGGAAGGCTTTCTACTTTTAAGCAGCTTTATAAGCTCCAAAATGCCTGTTGTTCCCACATGAGGTAAATTCTTGCCCGAAATAAAGATAACAGTATAAAATTTAAAATACGACCCGGATTTGACTTACTACAGTAATGGTACTTTGGGAAAGAATAATTTACTATTCTTGAAACCTAACATTACTTTAAACATAATTCCTCAAACTTAAGTTTAAAATCCAAATATAAAATATCAGATGATGAGAAAACAATTCAAGTTTGACTTCAAACAGATCTTAACAGTTAGGATCTTCCACTACAGGTGACTGATGTTATGCCTTATGTTACAGATATTAATTGGATATTTTTGTCTTGTTTTTTTTTGATTCTTTGCAAAACTAAAAAGAAAAAAAAAAAAGTATTTTCTTATATACTTTTTAGTTATTCTTGTTCCAAACAGCACATCCTTCCTTCTTCATGCAGTTTATCCAGCAAAGCTTTAAGTCCTCAAACTCCTATTCAATCTTCACATGCAGACAAATCATGAGACACAGGAGTTTCACATATAGCTATACACTGCTACAGGGATAATATGAAATACCACTAATTCGTACACTTAACATGCTCATCCACTTTTGGAAGAGGCATAAATACGACATGCACAGGTCAGGTATGAGGCTGCACTTCTTCCAGACCCTGCACTTCTGGATATTTAAAAAGCAAACCAACCAACCACCGAGCCTTACTAATTTATTATATAATCACTCATAAAAGAAAATATCAAAAATATTTTTTTAAAATCATTGTTGTGTCAGACAGTTATAAGTAATGCAACAGTAAGACAAAGCTTCTGCCCATAAAGTGAAAGAGGTGTTGGTAAATGCAGCACAACAAATACCTTACAAGGCTGAACAATGACACAAAGCTGTAAATCTTAACCATAACTGGATGATTTAAATTATCTACAAAAGGCTGTTTTTATTAAGAACATAGTAATAACTACTTACATACATTTTCAATCTCTAAAAATAGATCTGCATCTTCAGTGAAAGACAGCTTTAGATTTCTTTTGGGCCACGGCACCAGTCAGTAGGCTGAATAACATCTGCTCTGTGCTTCATCTTACTGATCCATTCAACCCATCAAGCATCTACTCTAAGAAGAGCCTCTTACTGGACATTATAAAATATCCAAACCACACAGAATTTAAGGAAACACCAAAAGGCATGGTCAAGACTTCACCAATGCAAAATGGTAGCTCAGACGTTTCTGTCCTTTCTACTGGAGGGTGACAGCTTTGTTATCTTACTTGCACAATTCTGTTTCTCTACTATTATTCACAAGTCCGTGGAGAAGAATGATTTCCACATCATTCAGTGAAAGCAAAATGTTACTAGAAAAGGCTATCAAATAAGTTAAACTTGTCAAGCAGAGGGAGGGCCAGGTTTCCCCCACAGCTCAGCCAGGCTGTTGGACCAAAAAGAACGCATTTTTAAAAAATGAGTTGAACTTTCTAAGCTCAAATGGTACCTGACTTGAAAAGTAAGCTGAAGGAAGCCATGACTCAAGGGAAGAAAAAAAAAAAAAAAGGTAAATATTTCCCCAAATTGGTATCATTTCACTGTGTCAAAGATGCTAAAATGGAAAAAAAAAAATTCCCACAATACAACTATTATAACACAATGTACAACTACAGTTATATTGGAGATAGAAAAACAAAAAACCCTCATGTATGAGTCACTGAAGGAACGTCAAAGTGTGGAAAGGGATGAACATGGGAACAAAGTTTCAAACTGTATTTCTTCTAAACTGAGGGGGAAAAAAGACATGGGGGAAGGGAAAACAAACAGACAAATCCAGAAGTTTTACATACTCTGAAATTTCTGCAGTCAAGACGTTACAGTGGTAATGGGAGCTTAAAACAACAAAGAAGATATTAGCACAGCTTGTTTAATTAAGGCATTATGTTACATTAAGCATTTGTGCAATACACACCGATACACAAAACTTGTCTAATAACTGAAAGTTCATACTGCCTAAGTAACAGCTGCAGAGCCCGTCCTTGCACAGCCGTCAGAGCGTCCTAGCACTGCTACACATAACATGGAATAGAAACAAATAATTAAATATTACATGATTAAAAAATAAGCAAAATAAATCAAAGAATGGAAATCACTTAATGGCATTTCGCCCACGTTTAGCTGTTTTAACTGGTAATCTACAGAATAAAGAGAAGTTAAATACTGTGTATCAGAGATTGCTTTCAGTACACTTGAATAAACCCTGAAGGTAAGAACCAATTCCAACACATCCTGATGACTTCTGCTTACTGGTTTACTCCTCTGCCAGGAGTGCACACACACTTTATTATGATGCCATAAGTCACAATAAAAGCAGAAGAGCATTTGGAAAGACACGCAAAGGATTAGGGATTATAAAACCCATTTACTTTATTACATTGGTCAGCGTTTGCAGCCCATTACTTCAAAGTCCTGAAAATATCTGTTCCTACCAGTTATATATCCACTACCTACATGCCAGAACTACCTGGCTGCCAGGATCCTAAATCCCTCAATCCCTCCGCATAAACCTACAAGTTTTGTTGGATTTTTTTTTTTTGTAAAGATGAGACAGGCATATACAGGATGCAACAAGAGGGTGCAGCACCCTGGAACAGAAGTGGTTGTGCCCTCCCTGGTCCATAACTGAACTGGGCATTATCTACGGTGGTAGCAGAAAAACACTCCAAGCACAGAGTCTTATGCAGATACAGGGAAAGTATCTTAGCACATCGAGCTAAGCTAAATTCAGGTATTTATCAATAAGCATGAGTTGGCACTACGTAAAGGTTATTTTTAAAATAAGATTTATTAAGTTTAATCTTCGTACTCAAAATTTGTTTTGGGATGATAAACTTAAGGGTTTGCTGATGCAGCATACATAAAGAACATACAGAAATTTTAGTCTAAAAGCCACTGTCAGAGCAGAAATCCTTTTTGCACCACAGTTTAATTCTGACAACAGTCAACAGGTGTGTACTTAAGAAAATAAAACAGTAGTAAGGCATTACTTTTGTTCTACACCTCTGAGCTTTCAGGGATCTACTGCTTAGGAACTCACCATGCCTGGCAAGGCATCTTGGCGTTTCATTTCCACAAATTCAGGGGAGCTATGTTTCTTTGTATGTTTTACACACTTTTGTACATAAACATCAAACATGTCTAAATTTCACTATGAAGTCAATACTTAAATATCATGAAAGCAGCTACAGTGCCTTTCAAATGAAGAGAATTAGTATCTCCATTTTCACTCCCTCAATCCTTATATCGTTACTTTCAGTTTCTGTCAAACAGAAAAGCTTTTACTCCCAGCACTTTCAGTTTCAGTTTAGCAGGGATGTGCAAAAGAATGAGTTATGCTTGAGAAAGTCATCCAAAGTTAGGACAGCAACCAAAGTTAGGACAGCAACCAAAGTTAGGACAGCAACCAAAGTTAGGACAGCAACCAAAGTTAGGACAGCAACCAAAGTTAGGACAGCAACCAAAGTTAGGACAGCAACCAGGAGTCAGGGGAAATGGAAAAAGAGGAGACAGAGGAGACTGGAAGACGACAGCTATCTAGGAAAAAAATTATTTCTATCTATGGCTTGCTTCAACATTACATGAGCCTTAATTATACCACAATGGTTAGCGCTTTGTTTAAAGCCAATCCCCCTTCACTCCACTTACTCCCAAAATAGTTTAAAATACGAGAATGGAAATGAGAATTTAAATTGGTTCTATAAAGTGATTTGTAATGTTTGTACAGTTTCTAGGAAACCAGCAGGTAAAACAGGCTTGTAGAAGAGGGTGTTTGCAGTTGTCTGGGAAAAAAAAAAGACAAACCAGAAAACAAGACAGAAACCAAAGCTACAACACTGACCAAGCCCTGCAAATCTATGCAATAAATATGCATGTATGCATGCTTAAACAAAAAATCCTCACCTCTGAGTTCGCAAAAGCATCCAAAGAATTCTGCACAGATTAACATCTTCACTTATAAAATTAAAAGGAAATTAAAAAAAGAAAACACAAATAATACAGTGCAGAAAAATCAATTCAAGAAGAGGAGAAAGGGCTGGAAACCTTGAAGTGGACACAAAATAAGAAACAGCCAATTGTGGTGAAAAGCACGCTTTCATTTTATGTGGGTTCACCTTCTTGCAGAAGAGGAAAAACAAACTAACCCAAACCCAAACCGTGTTTGCTGTTATTCCAGTGCACCAGTAAAGCCCCTGCGTCAGTTACAGCCACCTGATACAGATACACCTATTTCTGTGGGAGGCACACAGAGAGATGATCTTGAGGACTTACCACACACCCCCACTTTCATAATTATTGGTTATGACAAAACGCATTACGTGTTTCCGAATGTAGGTTAGAGGGGAGCGTCAAAATATCGTGTGCAGCACATGAGCTGGGGGGAAGCTATGACAGGCAAGAATGTCTTAGAGAGCTGTTTACCAACACACACTAAAAAAAGCCTTTGAGACTTCATAATATTTTGCTAACTTACATGCACAACTCATCACAAAGCTGATTGTTTTCCTTTGACAAAAGGAGAATCAGTGTGGTTTTACAGGAAGGTTGTTTTCAAACATTTATAGAAGATTCTCTTCTAATATACTACTTATTTAGAGACTCTAGAGATTATTAGTGTTCTTACAACAGTGCATTTGTTTGCATACCCTTCTGACATCCAGTAGTAGCTCCTTAAAATATACACGGCATTTTCCTCTAAAATTTTGACAATATCCTCTAAACTTGCCACAGTTCATGTACAAGACATACAAGGGCAAACCAAAATTCAGCTATTACTTACAAACCTATATTTAAAAAAAGAAACAAACAAAGCCCGTACCAACACCACTGCTCAACTTTGTTTATTCTGTGACGGTGCTCTGCTGTCACTGCATTCACCATTTCCACTCTGCTATGCATTTCCTCCATGTTGATCTACAAAATATTCCTCCTCTCTCTAGCAAAGGTACGCTTTTTAGGTTTACTCTGCCAGGAAGACCTTAGGGAAAGGGAGCGAGTTATTTACCACCAGAAATGCTATAAAATATCAAGCGGATAATATTCTTCATTCTAAAAGACCTTTGTATACATCCTAAGTCTTTTCCTCTGTGCAGGACTGAAAACGATTACCTTGTGCAAGGCAATTTTGCTTTACTCCTTCTCTGACAAATAAACCCTTCCCCATTCTAAGTATCTCCCTCTTATCCAGAGCAGCATTTCCACATATTTGCAAACAGCATCACAAAGCACCTGCAGCTCTCCCTACATACAAATCAAACATTTATGTCAGGCCCTGATCTGCCAGGGCTGAAACAATAATCCAGCGTTTCCTCTCTGCAATATGGAGATCAAGAGAGTATTTTCCGATTATGACACAGATTTCATACAAAATTCAACACAGAGAGTCTTAGGAGTGTTAAGTTTCTTTCAGGGTGCCAAGGGTCAGAGATGGTTTATTTTTCAAATCGCACTGTTTCTGAACAGGTGTTTACTGCTCTGGTTTACTATGACAACCACCCATGTTATAGACGACATGCAGTATCTATTTGTTAGGATCCTGATCAAGCAATTACATTGCTCTTTAGAGGAAGGCCACCAACCATTATCTTTGCCTTCTTGTAGCCATACTGGTCACAACACACTTTCAGAGGTTACAGGAAGAAAAGCCTTGTAAAAATACGCTTTTTTAATGGAATATTTAAAATTTTAGAGTTAAATACCGTAACAGTTCAAGTATCAGAAGAAACATTTTACAAAGAATATTATTAATTCCATGGAGTAGGAACTAAATCTTCTTTCTCTTTCCTTTTACTGGCTGTACTGGTATCCTACAGGCTGGTATTTTATGGGAAATAATAAAAGCCCATGATTTGTTTTTTAGAATTGGAGCACTACAGTTTTGGCAAACATTGCTTATGCCTTTTGTGCGCTGCTGTATTTCTTATTTCCTCCTCCCCTCACCCACCAACAGGAACGAAGGTATCCAATAACATGGAAACACAGCTTTATCAAGAAAGACGCAAGACTTCCCAAAATCGGGAACGCACCTAGATAATCACCAAAACTCTGTACCAGGCAACTTTACGAAAACACACAAAGCACGCTAACGCAAAAGCAAATCAGTGTTTCCCCACTAACAGAAAACAGAGATGTACGACCACAGCAAAGAGGCAAGACATGCTCTCTCCTCAGAC
>Ga0065711_1040324_pt1 | contig 17064 bp, 6 predicted proteins | sample Hoacrofraction12_FD_59098 | JGI IMG/M metagenome (GOLD analysis project Ga0065711, IMG submission 59098) | Hoatzin crop microbial communities from Cojedes, Venezuela - Epithelial fraction 12 v2 (version 2) | ecosystem: Host-associated > Birds > Digestive system > Esophagus > Crop | place... | reverse complement strand
ATCTCCAGAGAAGGAGACTCCACAACCTCCCTGGGCAGCCTGTTCCAGTGCTCCGTCACCCTCAGAGGGAAGTTCTTCCTCATGTTCAGACGGAACTTCCTCTGCTTCAGTTTGTGCCCATTGCCCCTTGTCCTGTCACTGGGCACTACTGAAAAGAGTTTGGCCCCATCCTCCTGACACTCATCCTTCAGATATTTATAAATATTTATTAGGTCCCCTCTCAGCCTTCTCTTCTTCAGGCTGAACAAGCCCAGCTCCCTCAGCCTCTGGAGAGATGCTACAGCCTCCTCATCATCTTTGTAGCCCTCCGCTGGACTCTCTCCAGTAGCTCCTCATCTTTCTTGAACTGGGGAGCCCAGAACTGGACAGAGTAGTCCAGATGGGGTCTCACTAGGGCAGTGTAGAGGGGAAGGAAAACCTCCCTCGACCTACTGAAGGTGGCTAGCAGGCACCAGGGTCAACAGTTAAGTGACCACACAAATCCATCTTCTTCTAGAGGATGTTCAGCAGGGTAATTTCACCATCAGTTCGTAGCACAGGAAAAAGATAACCCACCTCACTGTATTTCTCTCACTTGTCACATATTACTTACAGGAGCCTGAAACAAGTGTCAGAATTGAAGTTATAACATAGAACACATCACAAAGTTGTGTGAGTATGGCCCTAGAAAGTTAAGTTATACTAAATGGCACTTTATGAACAAGCTTACTAAAGGGAAAAAGAAAAGCAGTTTTCCTTAGAGCTGCTGAATTTTCCAGATTAATAGATTTTTCTACTGGCAATCACAAATGAGAATAATTTGCTTTTATAAATGATCTGGCTATGCATTATAATGTCTAATTTCTGTTATTGGCAAATAGTTCCTTTCCTCCTGAAACAGTTTGACTGTTTCACTTGTTTCCTCTGTTTTGAGGGAAAAAAAGGAATATTTTTGTAGCTTAATAACACTGAGCGTTTACTTGGCCCTTGTGAGTTAGTGTGAAATATGAAAAGGGAGGCACTCGTGTGCGAATTGCTTCAGAGGTCCCTTGTTGAGCTTGCATGTGAGTATATTGTGCTCAGGCAGCCATGCGATTCTGCTGGTAAAGAAACGGTGGACAAGATGCTTGTTGAAGAACAAATCTGAGTCCAGGCAAGTGCCTGAAAACTTCGCTCCCCAACATACTCTAAAATATTACACACAGAAAAGGCAGTTGGCCAAAGCTTCTCTAGTTAATCCAAAACACTACCGGAGAAGACCATTGGAGAATTGTTATCTGGCTATTATACCAAATGCTGGTTTGGTAAGAAATTCACCTGCTTCCTTGTACAGACTGCAGTTTCATCGCAAAAGATTCTTTAACACAGAGGCCTATACATACACAGCAAATCAGGCTCCAAAAAAATGTAACAGGTGTTTATCTTAATCTGCTATATTTATCACAGAATCATAGAATCACAGAATGCTTGGGCTGGAAGGGACCTTTAGAGGCCATCTAGCCCCTGCAGTGAGCAGGAACATCTTCCATTTGAGCTTGCTCAGAGCCCCGTCCAACCTGGCCTTGAATGGTTCCGGGGATGGGACCTCCACTGCCTCTCTGGGAAACTTGTTCCAGTGTTTCACCACCCTCATGGTAAAATATTTCTTTCTTGTGTCTAGTCTAAATTTACCCTCCCTTAGTTTAAAGCCATTACGCCTTGTTATATCACAACAAGCCCTGCTGAAAATATTTTCCCCATCTTTCCTATATGTGTCTTGAACAGATGACTTGGGCACCATCATTTGTGTTTTTGTTAGCCTTCCCAGCAGCAGTTGGAGGCAGTCATCATATTGAACTATCTATCTCAACTTCTAAGCCTTCAAGGCAGTGTATGTAAAGGGGATTGCAAAACACGAAACTATGTAGTAGAGTTTTGACGTGACAACAACAAAAGCTGCTGAAATATTCTGTTTCCCTCTTTGCACCAAATTCTTACAGAGCTCCTTCCAGCACATGCTGTGCATCTGTAAGCCATGGGAGAGCGTGTGAAGAAAAGACTTAGCACAGGAGGCATCTGCAGCTCAGTCCCAGTTTTCCCAACCAGCAAAGTCCTTTTATTTGAATATCTACACCCTTCATAACATAAATTAAAGATTATAGATGCTGCTGAGCAGTTTGGGAGGTCTGGTTCCAGGTGTGGCAGAGGACACCAAATTTGGCCAATGTGCTACCATTTGACCAATATAACCATTCTCTCTGGTCGTTTTCTGGTGGCTGTTGGAGATGCCACAGTTTAGGCACGAGGGTTTCAGAGCTGTTTGTGGAGGCACTCCAGGGTACAGAAAGGCCGGTGTTATTGCGATGGATATGTCAGTAAGTGCTGTGCTGGCTGCATGGGCTGTGAGGCGTGCGGAAAGGGCCTTAGTGGAGGAGTTGGAAGTGACTGCAGCAGGCATCCCGAACTCCAGCTTAAGTTTCACACAGTCACTGCAGCTCATGTGGGTACTACAGGTGAATTATCTACCACAACTCAGAGACCCTTCAGTGGTGTCCAAAGACATGCACAAACTTTTTCTAGATATTTAAAGACTATCACATGGGCGTAGAGAAAGGACTTGGACTACTGGAATGCATCTCCTTGACCTGTTAATCTCTGTGGCATGCCAGCTGTGAAGGACTTGTATAGCTATATTGTCCTTATTTTATCGACTACAGGGAGGAGAATACTTTTCCTTAATACCACGAGGAGTTAATTAGCAGGGCAAAAATCACTACTTTAGTCTTTGCCCTGGAAGCTTCTGCATGGTTTCCATCTCCCACTGCACACAACTCTGCACCTCACCCAGCCTCACTAGCAATTCATACTTTATTTCTGGAAATATTCTGTACTTTGTATGGGGTGCAGTGATTTAAAAGTAAACAACAGTTTAGTGAGAAGATATGCTAGAGCATCCAGAAACCAAATGTCTCAGGGTACTGCCTTTAAGTGGTAGACAGTGAAGGCTTTAAAAGGTTGTAGCATTGTTTCCTGATTATGTCAGCCTCCTACATGGAAGAGGGCAATGGCTGCAGCACTCCGTGACTGCTGTGCAGTGAAAGGGGACACTTACCATTTGCATCATTGATTAGTTTTTTGCCATAACAACTGCATTGGATTGACATGTAGAGATGGAATGTCTGTTAGCCACACTGTGTGTGCCTCTGTATCTCAGAGAAAACTGTTTGAGAGAAAGCTGAAATTTTCTGCAACTAACTTTAATCTCCGAATGGTTGTACCTCACTCACAAGATGGTTAAGTCTTCCTTAGTGCCTTGCATATTCCTATTCAGTCTTCCTTAGTTCCCTGCATTTTCCTGTTGTCCATGTAATCCAATTGGAATAGTTGGAGCAGCCCTGAGACTGCTCCAAGTCCATCTGACTGAAAGGGTTCCTTGGGATTTTTGCACAGAGCTGCATCCCAGGAGAACTAAACGTTTTGGTCATGCTTATTATCTCATCCACTCCTCCTGAGATGGCTGAGTGCCTGCAGGGGGGAGCTTTGCAGTGGGTGGTGAGAAGTCCACATAAAGCTGTACGATGCTGCAGCAGCATCCAGACTATTTGGAAAGACTGAAGAGCAATTTCTATTTTTTTGTATTTGCAGGTTCATAAATAAACATTAATAAAACGACTGTACTGAAAAGTCAAAGAAGGCAAATCTCACTTGCTGGTATACCCTAATGAAGCTGAGAATACAGAAATCACAGCATATGTTTTCTCTCTTCTTAAAGACTGTAGGTTATTACAGGCAGACTTTATTGTGGTCTATAATTTTGGTTTTCTGCTTCTGACTACGCCAAACAGCATTTTTTGTTTTGTTCAAACAGCAATCAAGAATGGTATGTTATCAAGCCAAAGTGCTGTGACCTGTGGATTTAAAGTGAATATTCTAGGTACTTGGAGCCAACACATATATTAAATTCTAAGGTTGGAGGAAGGGTGAAAAACAGATTACATGTTTTTAAGATGTCTTGCAACCCTGAAGCTCAGTTCTTAATTTCTCCTCAAGATTTATTGATCTTGGTGCATGACTACAGATTTTACAGAGATGTTATATCTAGGTCATTCCATTTATTTTGGTCAACAGCCAGACAGTTAAATTTCTAAACAGCTGCCTGGAACTGGATGAACACATGGACTCAACATGTCTTAAAATAAAGATATAAGAATGATTTTAATGCTGTTTCTTCTAGGATAGGTATGGCATAAATAAATAGTTTAAATATTTTTTGTTTTTACATACATAAGGAAGAAAGAGAGAAACTGTGAATGAAGCGCATTCCTGAAACAGAATAGTAAGTCCTACCTTCAGGATAATTAAATGCTTCAGTTTACTAATTAATTTCCTTCCCAGGAGAATGCTTAACAATGTTGAAGAACTTTCATGCAAAATGTCCAATCAGTTTTTTTAAGTAAACAAAAAAAGCCCACAGGGAAACAAATCGTTGATTCCTAAATATGCTGTAATCTGCTATCCTCGCAACATTTACTTTTGTCAGTCGCTTTCCCGTTCAGTCTCTTACACTGAAAGAAAAAAGTAACATCCAGTTTCTTTGTCTCCCAAAACAGACTCTGTTGACCTAACTGCATTAGGTAGAGGCTAGATATCTCATTAGGTTAGGTACATGGCATTCTTTTTTTCTGTTATGCACCTTGGAAGCAATGTATCTGGGAAGTACTGCTTGCATCAGTATGTAGCCTTCAGTTCTTCATATCCTGATAGCACTAAAGGTTAGGGAAGCACTGAAAATCTTTGAGCTATTAGCAAACAATGAAAAATTCAAAGGGAGCAGAGACCAGTGCACTTTTCCACACTAAGTAGCTGAATACCAGGCCCACAAGTACTGTATTAAAGGTAGACTAGAATGGGCTTTCATCCAAGCAGGCAGAGGAAGTTATTGAACAAGTATTTTTGGTGACAGCATGGGCATATGCAGTCAGTATCTCTCTAACTCTTGCTATCTATGTTGTGGCATCACAGTAATTTGTTTTCTTTTTTTGAGGAGGAGGAAAGGAGGAAATAGATTGAACTATATTTCAGTCAGATTAGTTTCCCATTACATCCCTCTGTGTACCACTACAAGCATTTGCTGCAGAATAATCTGAGGGATAATGCAGGAAAGAATACGTGGGTGGAAAAAGGGAGATTGCTTAAACAGGAGTCCAAGGACCACAAAAAACCCAGGTCAATAAAGACTTTACAGATTCCTGTACAAACACTCCTAATCTGGACCAGAGAAGAAGCAATGTTACAATTAAAAAAACAAAACCCAAACTTCGAACTCAATTTATTCTTATGAGTAGCGCTGACTGCATGTCTCTGTGAAGTTTGACAGCCACCAACTCTATTACATAGAGACGCGTCCGAAGAACAAAGCGAAAGTTTTCCCCTTTAGAACGACATAACCAAATGCTTCTGATTCTTTCTGTAGTTAATATGTATAGAGGCACCTCCCAAAGGTGGATTTTGAAGACCTAAGGTTTAAATTGCCACCTCTAGTTGCTTATTAAAAGGCAGTTTTTTAAAAGGTTACATTTTGTAGCCTTTTAAAGCATTCACTAGACTTTGATACTGTTCCTAAATTACGTACAATGTACAAACCAAACCAGATAATTCCAGACTACAACTTTGTTCCTGTTCATGATGATAGCAAAATGCCCTGAAGAATATTTATTGTCCTTTTCTCCCAAGTTCAGTTCACTCATTAGAACACTGTACAGTACTGAAGGACCTAGGCCTACAATGAGAGATAAGCAAGAAGACAGCTTCATCAAGGTCATACAAATTTTTATAGTAGCGAAATTTAGGCAGCTAACTCATCCTTCGGGCTTAAACAAGCTTTTGAACTGTTCCTACGTGGATTTGTTGCCTTTCCTTGTGCTGGCTGTTGAGACTAGTCAAAAAAGAAAGGTTTCATTTAGTGCCATTTGTGATAGGGGCTTTGGGAAGCATGATTATAATGAGTATTTATATGAGTCTGTGTGTAGATTCACTCCTTCTAATGAGAAGATCAGATTTTCAGATGTGAAGCGAGCTTTAGCCTGTATTCTTATCTGATTTTAGTTTAAGACTGAAATCGGTGGATGTGAAACTGAAATGCTTGGAAATTAAAATGCAGCTGTCTGTACTATAATCATAGAACTATACAGAGAAATGTTTTCATTAATTCCCGATCTGCCTGTTTTGACAGAAGCTTAGTTGTCTGATAACACAACTAGACAAATTAAATCCTGCTTCAGGCAGTACACAGACCACATTACTCAAAAAGAGAAATTAAAAACTGTTGAACATCTGTTATTACTGTGAATTTAATCTGTAGAACAGCTTCATTATTTTTCTTCACATATTTAACTTTATTATTGAGGAAAAAGAGAACGCCTTGTGGTTAGAACATTGCTTTTGGGAAAAAAATCTGTTATTTATTCTCCTATTTGCCATTGATTCCTGAGTGACTTTATGCAAACAAATTAGTCTTTTTGTACCTTACCGATCCCATCAGCACAATGGGAATCTTATTACTATTCACTTCATGAGGTGCTGGGAATATTAATTTGTTTCAAATTTGCCCCATCTGGTAATGGCACAAACTACTTCCCACTCTGAGAAGGACTCTGAGACTAATGAATGAAGAGTACTGTATATGGAGCCAAACATAAAGTTTTTGATGGTAGAGAGAACAGTTATAGCAGAACCTTCAAATGTGACAGAAAGAGTATCATGTATTTCACTGGCCTTGATTCTGTCCTTTTTAACTATAAGATATTTAGGCACAAACTTACTTTAAATAATGCAAATAATACAAAATTCCTTAGCTTTACTGAATATTTTCAAGATGGATTGCCATCATGTTCATTGATGAGACACTGGAACATCATTTCTGCAGTATTACTTGTCGTTTACTTTTCTGGATAGATAGTATTCATAACAAAAACTGGTAGTGGCACAACACAAAGAAATTCAGCACACCTCTCGACATCTATTTTGTAGTTTGCAGTCTTGCTCACACAAAGGTCTGAGGGTGAGTGAAACAGAAGAACAAGGCTTATTAGCATGGGTATAGCACTGTAGTGATGCTCTATTGCTGTCAGAGCTTGCTCTACCGTGTTTACACAGTGCTCTGCCAAGCTGAGTTGATATATCATTTAAAATTGACATTAGTGGCAGCATTTCTGCACCTTGTGCCGTTGCACATCGTGGACATGTACCCTGAGAACTCCTCAGGAAGGAAAAGGATGGCAATAGAGCTGCACTGGGATAAAAAGGAAGAATCATTTTTTAACTGAAACCACACAGAAATTTTTAATGGCTAATTTCAGTCATTAAACACCACCCCAACCATACACACCATGCATACCGATATGTTTCTTTATTGACGTGTTTCCTCTGAGTGCAAACTTTAGCTGGAGCTGAGCACCACGCTTCAGGGATTCTCACAGATGTAAAGTGCACTCTTTCAGTACAGTTAAATGGAGTTAAACTATGAATTTTTGAAGTACAGAAAATATTTAGCCCCATTTTATAGAAAAGAATTATTGAAGATTGAATCTACCCACAGGTACCGACCAGAAGACATTCCAGAGACATAAAGGGAAGAAAACAAGACAGAAATGTGAAAGACAGGAATAAGAAAACTATAATTTAGGAAGTGGTATGAAAATAATAGGGTGCAGCTGTAACATGAAGAGAGGGTCTTCATTTTTGATGGAGAGTAGAGATCTGATGCACATCTTCTAAACGAATTCTTGAACGCGTACATTTGGATTGGCCTAACATGGTTAAATCCAGATATGTTTTGACTCTGTGATACGTACACATGGTACAGACTTGATAGCAAAACAACGTAAATCAAATAAATGGAAATCTGGTTTGGAAGGTAGAGATACAGTTGCCTTGAAGAAACAAAGACCATGACTTAATGAGAATCATAGCAAGCAGGTTTAAATGATATGTCCAGTAAAAAATACAGTAATGATAAGTGTAATTTTATGTATCATATAAAGAACGGGAAATCTATAAATGATACTGCAAAATAACAGATATGTGTATTCACAGACGAGGCTACTTTCTACTCCATGTTTTTGCTATTCAGTCACTAACACACAGTAGTTCAAATGAAACCAGTAGAAAGACTGCTGTAGATACCTATGCAATGAGATTTGGCCTTGCAAAAGAGAATAGATGACTTCCAAAAGAAATGGTCTTCCATAATTCTTGAGGGTAGGCTCTGAGATATTTTTCTAAGCAAATTAAAGTTTACATCCATCTGATTTCCTGTGTAGTTTACCTTAATACATATATACACTGTCTTTCTCAAAATACTGCTACAGCTCCTACAACTCTGCAGAATATTATACAGGATTTCATAACGAATGGTGTCATCAGCTGAAGAACACAGGACCTCATGGGATAACATTTTTGGAACAAATCATCATCTGTAAAGGAAGGATGAAACATTATGATGATTCTCCAGTGTTTGTAAGTTGTAATGCTGCTTTCAAATGGAACGGAATATCTACAATGAACTCCTTGTTTCAAATGAATTAACCATGCTCCTGCAGCCCTTTCTTTTTTCCAAAATGTAGACATGAATCAAACTCTGGAGATGTAATCAAGAACTGGTAACTCTTTCTTCCTTCCTCACCCCCTCCCCTCACCCCTAATCTCCCCCTTTTTGTTTTTTTGTGATTCTCAGAACTTCAGTCTCCTTAAAGAAATTTCTGTATTAACAGATCATTTGACAGTAAATGGTGATATGTCACATCTTGCTTCTTTATTTGCCATTTCAGCCACTTGCAAGCAGAGCCAAGCTACATTCTCTGCCTCAAAAACACCCGGATACCTTCCATTACTACCTCCTCACTGAATGAAATGAAATGCTTGCTGGACAACGAAAAAAGACAGTAGATTTAAGCATTTCTACTATATCTATAAACACATATACTATCTGAATGATATAATAATTGATTTTAACCATATCTCACTAAATCTCTATGCTCTCTGTGAATTTGTTTTTCTACATAAAATCAGAATGATCATCCCTTTTTAATGGTTGCACTTACTGTTTTTCTTTTTATGAGCTTTTAAGGAGTCTGGCAATTATTTGACTATTTATAAGAATGTCAGCTAATCCAAAGTAAAACATGGGTAAAAAGAGCAACTATTTCAGGAAAATTTAAAAGCTTTTCAAGCTTCATCTCCGGTATTTTAGCCGATAAATCATCAAAACCTGCTACAAAAATGTCATGGTTTCAGCTGGGATAGAGTTAATTTTCACAAGTGGCTGTGAGGGGACACAGCCAGGACAGCCGACCCAAACTAGCCAAAAGGGATAACCGATACCATATGACATCATGCTCAGTCTATAACTGGGGCATTGGCCAGGGGGGCAGGGATCACTGCTCGGGAATTGAATGGGCATTGGGTTTCTACGTGGTGAGAAAATTACATTGTGCATCACCCGCTTTGTATATTCTTCTATTAGTATTACTGTTGTTGTTTTCCCTCTTTGTTTGCTGTCTTATTAAACCCCCAAGTTTTATCTTTTTCATCTGATTCTCCTCCCCATCATACCAGGGTGGGGGGATGAATGAGTGAGCGGCAACATGGTACTCAGTTGCTGGCTGGGGTAAAACCACGACAAAAAATAAGGCAGAGGTGCAGAAATGTGTTCTTTATGCAACACGCTGTGAGACTGTTGTCAGAGCCTAGATGTTGTCCACGGATTCTTGACCATTCAGAGTCCCTGGTGTCTCAGCTGTCTACATCTGTTCCAAAGTCATCTTTCTTTTTCCTCTTACAGTCCTTGTATCATACAAGCCCATTTGAACCTAATACTTTATTTTGCATCCTAACCTCCTCACCACTGTCTTAAAACACAGAGTTCTCAATTGGCAGCTAATGGAATACACATCAAACAGACATGTTAACTCTGAAGCTAAGTTGGCCTTGGGCACCTCTTGCTAAAGCAGTGACCAGTAATAGCCTAATATCATAAAATCTTTACAAGTTTGGCAGGAAAGATTTCTCTTCATTTTTTTAGAACATCCTAAAGAGACTGTACTGCTGGTGGTTTGCCTGTATACGTAGTTATATTTACTGACAGGTTTTAAGAGGTGTAGCTTGTTAGCCATGTTAATTTCTTTTCTGTGAAGACCTTTGCTCAATAGTGTGCAGGCAATCAATGCGGATAGACACATAAGCCACAACCACTGCTTTTGTAGCCATTCCAAAATCAACCAGGAAGACTGCAGTCATTACTTCTTCAGCTTTCTCCTCTCATGTGATTCAAAATGACGCCTGTATTTTGCACACAGTGTACAGCAACTGGCTAGCAGTGATAGACTGTTCCTTCAGCATCTGCTCCTTCGGGAGCACCGTGCAGGGACAGTGGCTAGGGCAGACCAGTTATTAACCTACTGATATTAAGCACAGTTTTCCCTCTCTTGATACTGCAGCAGCAACCCTTCAGGGCCACTGAGTGTTGGGAGGATGAAGAGGACTCTGGCAGAGCACAAAAGGTGCTGTAGCTGTGACTGACTGAACCTTCCCAGGCACACACATGCCGTGGACTTTTAGTGAAAGCAGGCTCTGTCTGAGAGATGTACCTGTGTCCTGTTTGCCTAAGTATGAAGCAGCAGAGACCTACCTTGCACTGATATTTTATGCACTCAGAAAAATGGAAGAGAAAGCATTTATTAAAATGATGTTATTTTCTAGGATCTGGAGCAGTTTCTGACACAGTTTTATTCTGACACAACATAAAGTTGCCCTGCTAGCAAATGACTAGCTGTGGTAACTGGCAGGGGGGCAATGGTGGCCATTTTTTTTTATACATAGGAAAAAAATGACTGTACACCTTAGAAAAACAACATTTAAGCAGTTACATAATTTTTTTCTCTGCTAGAAGTGTTCGTCTGTCTTGCTTAAGTTCTTCAGGGGTTATGAAGTACAACTCTTTGGAGACTGGCTGCTATACTGGAGCTGATGTTGTACTATTATGACACTGAAGCTTTGAGGCTTTTTTGCTGGTGTTTATGTCCAGGAATGTTTTAGGCTGACCTCCAGATATGACTGAAGCTCTAGAAATATTTCACTGGACAAGAAGCCTTTTCCTTTACTTCTTAACTGCAGCATTGCACTAAAATACATTAGCAAAACACATTCAAATTCTCGATGTATCCATTGTTTATTCCAGAAAAACTAAGATCACAGTTTTTAGAGCAAATATTATGGAAACTTTTCTAGCCATCCAATAAAGAGGTGTAGATAAGTGAAGAAATATAAGCTAACTGATACTGTGGGCTAAATTTAAGATACCAGCGTCAGTTATTCCCTTTTAGAGAAACTTATGATACAAACATATAAGAAGAAATTAAAGAAATTGGTGATGACAATAAATTTCTCCACATAAAAAAAAAAAACCACGGAAATTTCTATATAAATTCTTTCTGATATAGACTCCAGACAGATATCCAGTTCACTGATTGCCACATCAAAGCTGTAGAAACAGCTTTGCTTTCACGAAAATTTTTGATAGACCTATGAAACCACTTCTTTCTTATTTAAAATGGAAGCATTTTGCTATCATCCAACATCCTTTGTCCAACTACTTTGTAGTTTCAGTTAAGTATTGCCACCCATTGTATGTCACAGTATATAATTAAATATTCCTCCCTCCGATCTCCCTTTCTGCACAACCTTCTCTAAATATAATCTGTTTTAACATAATAAACTCCAAAAGAGGTTTAGTACAGTGGCAAGTACAGCATAAAGGAGCAGTTGATTGTTAAAAAAGATGACAGACAAGTCCTGATGCATGTGGTTCCAAGCAGAAACTCTACATAAAATCTTGCATAATTAAAAAAAAAACCAGAGGTGCATCATCCAAGGCTATCCATCACTCAAAAAAATTTTTAGCGGTGGCATCAACTTAAAATGACAATAAGCTCTCTTTTCAATCCTGTGCAATCCACTGAAACAGAAAAGGAGCATTTGAGCATTGCCAAAAGATAAATATGTTCCCCCAACTGAACGTTCAAAGAATAGCACTGCCTCACAGAAAAAAATATTTTTTGTCCCTTTGCCAGATTACTGCAGAATACATCTTTAACCATCCATCAAACTAAATGTACACCATCTAGCATTACTTCAAGTTCCTCAGAGTGTTTCCAACTTGAACCCAGTTAACTGCAATTCACCTCTTGCAAGAGAGTTACTCTTTTGCCTCAGACGTCTTTGCAGATGTTTTATCACAGGATACTTACAACTGCTATTTGTTTTGAAAGCAGAGAACGTTTCTCTACTGAGCACTGTGTGAACTAGTTCAAATAGTCTCAAATCTAAGCTACCTGTAAGTTAATTTGCTACTGCAGGCCAGACCCCTAAATTAGCAGGGCTTCACAGCTATAGGAAACCTTGTGCTCTTCAAGGTTGGCCAAAGAAATCAGTTTAAACACATCAGCGTTACTTGAAGTTCTCCCTTCTTTTTCTCATTATATGTTTTAAACACAAGACTCGTTAACAAAAATTTGTAGGATGAGGGCCTGAATGATTATACATACCTTCTGTAATTATAAGTGAAATATAATCCCTACTGAATGTCTTCAAATGAAAAAACGAGAGAAAGCTCTCCATAGGGAAGATAGGCAGGAGAAACAAAATAGTTGAAGTAGTAGAGAGAAAAAACCAACCCAAAACAACAACCCCAAGAAAGTGGTTTGTTTCTTTTTATTCCTGAGGGCAATTAATCCATTAGAATAATTTTGCTAAGGACATAGCTCATTTTGTCTTACATGAAGTGTTAAGGTCAAGATCTTTTTCTGCAAGATGTGCTGTAGCTCATCTAACGGTTATGGGACAAACAGACTGTGGAGTTCACTTGGAGTGAGTTTACCACCTTTTTTGTATCAAAGATCACATTCTTTGGCCTTCCTAGTCTTAATATTTCTATGTTTTTAAACACAATTGTCTATAAAAGGACACAAGTGTCTAACTAAAATTTTATTTGGTAGTTTTCATAGCTTTCTGCAGAATATACTTCCTAACAAAACCCTTATACAAAAAAGAAATTTGGATATACTCCGCAGTCCACTATACAATTTAGAAAGTTTATTTTGTTATTAAGAAACCTAGATCCTCCACAGCTGAACTACTGAGGGGCACTTGCATTGTTTATGGTCTTTGCCTATTAATCAGTAAAAAGTTTGGAGATCTTGTGGTGGTGTTTTGTGTTTTTTTTTTAAAAAGGCCTATGGAGGGGAAGAAGTCTAAACCCATGCAACTGTCCTAATCCTTCATTACATTTTCTTGCATTTAAATCTCTTGCTTTTGCACTCCTATCTATATATGGGCAAACTCATTGACCTTTTTCCTTCCATGCATTTCATTGAACTATCCTGATGAAATCAAAGAGGACTAGAACTCCTGGGCCGTAGTAGGACTCGATTCTCTTCCCAAAACAGGGTAGTCGTGAGTGTTGCTCACTGTGAGATAACCTTTTCCTTGCAAAAGGTTTGTCTCTTTCTCAGTACACTTCATTTTTTTCTCTGTCTTGCCAGGAATAAAAACAAATACACTTGGTATGGAAAAACTTGTGTGTAAATACAGGAAAGAGGGATACCCCTTGGCAGTTCATGAGGAAGGTCAGACTGAGGCTAAATAAATAGGATACTTTCCTCTTCCACTCACAACATGAAATGCTAAGTGTGTTATGCCTTAATCAAATTAAGGAATTAAATTTGTGTTAGTCCCTGGACACTCTAATTCCAGAAAGTCTCCTTTCTACTGGGATTCTCATCAGTTCTTCAGACTGATGCGCTACAAATAAAACCACCCTTCTAGGAGGTTCTTTTCAGTGTTTTCACTCAAGCCATTTAGCTTTCAAAATTTGGCTGTTTCCTTAGTTACCAAACTGATGTGAATCATAACTTTTTTAAAAAAAAAAAAATTTCCTTTCCTCTTGGTTGGAGATGGGGGTAAGCAACCTTTTAAAATGTGAGCTGTAAGCATCTGAACATTATGAGAAAAACATTATGGTTTACAAATTCTTATTTTAGAAATCTCTACTATAAGCTACTATTAAAGGCTGAGATCTAAATCATGATGTCTGCATGGTCAGTGTTGGCGGTAGCACACAGTGTAGGATAAATCTTGTACTGGGTCTGGCATTAACTTTCTTCATAGCAGCCTGTATGGTGCTTTGGTTTTGATTTGTGACTAAAACAGTGTTGACAACACAATTTTTGCACAGCATCAAGATTGCCTCTGTTTCCCACTCTGCTCCTGCTCTGAGTGGGCTGTAAGGTGGGGATGGGAAAAGAGGTTTGTAGCGGACACAGACAGGGTAGCCAACATGTGTTGACCAAAGAGATGTTCCATACGGTATGATACCATGCTCAGAAATAGAAGCTTGAGGAAAGGAGGAGGAAACAGGGTTATTCATTGTATTGGTGTTTATCTTGACAAGTAACCATTCTGTGTGCTGAGGCCCTGCTTTCTGGGAAGTGTCTAAACATCTGCCTGCTGATGGGAAGCAGTGAATAAATTCCTCTTTGGTTTGCTTACGTGCTCAGCTTTTGCTTCACTTATTAAACTGCCTTTATCTTGACACATGTGTTGCTCACTTTTGGGATTCCTATTCTCTCCACCGTTCCACTGGAGCATGGGAGAGGAGTGAGTGAGTGGCTGTGTGGGTTCTTGGCTACTGGCTAGGGTCAACCAGCCACAGCCTCCACTTTGGTTCAGCTGAAGCAAGGTGTTCTCTCATCATAGCTGTCTCCTCAAACAGACATTGCAAATTTAATAATATTCTCAAAACTGCTCTGCAAAAATTTTGTCTCCTGTCTTTAACCAAATGTTGCTTTTTGTAAACCACTTTTACAGTAATGTTGAATTACAATTGTTTGGTTTTGAGAAATAGAAGAATGTGATTAACTCGATAAAATTTAACTTCTGTAAGAACAGTTTATGTAATTATGAGCAATAAAGATCTACATAAGGAGCTATTCCTGAAATGAACCCCTGTATTTGGAGTCTTTTGTTTGTTCATTTTTTTGGTGTTTTTTCTTTCTGTATTTGCAACGTGCTGCTAATAATTAAATACAAACAATACTGTGAAAAATGTTTATGTGTATTTTCTATTGGATATTCAAAATCTCTATGTATTTGCAAAAGAGAAGGATACAAACGTAATACAAGGAAACTCATAAATAAGAAGGGAAAAAATAATTTTGAAGAAAAGAGTTTAATGTCATTTGTTCAAAAAAATTTCTTCAGTTTCCTCCTTTGATCATATTACATATAGAGACATACTGCACTCCATGCTTTGGTTTGATTCGTTCTAAACTTCGAGGACCTGAGAGCCTGGAAAATGGAAATCCGAGTGATTTACTGACATGATTCTAATGTTCTTAGGTCAGTTCATCATGTTCCTGGCTTTTCTCTTGCTTTTCTGTGTAGATACACAGAGTTCAAATTTGTGACAAATAACATTTAATAACTTGCATCTGTCTGCTTTTGCTAATCTAGAAAGTTGTTGCTCCAGTTTGGCTAACAAGCTCCATGGTCTAAACCACTAAAAACACTCTTAGTGTTTTGTTTACTGCAATAAAGAGAAGCAATATGCAAAGTGTGGCATGTATTTTTGATTTCTGAAGTCAATACTTCCATCATGTTCCAAGTGGCAGCTGGCAAGTTCCAAAAAATTGCTTAGAAAGCTGCAAGTCTCACACTGGACTCCAGCTAAATTAATCTTCTTGATCAGACTTGTGTCAACATTTCGTTAATCATTAGCTCTATAAGCAGATTCAACTCTTAAAATGAGAAACACGGTGAAAACAATGTTGTCTTGGGCTAGGAGGAGAAGATAGAAAGCATTGCAATCACATGCTTAATCGTCATGGAAGATTTAGTAGAAAATATGGAAAGAAGATCACAGGCTGCACAATTGCAGGAAACTAAAAGATGGGAGGAGATCTTTCACAGTGATTAGAACAAAATGGGACTCATTCATCATTGCATTTCCCCTCTACTTTAAGGGCTTACAAGTGCATAATTGTAATTACTTGGTGGTATCTCAGGTCCATTATCCTACTTAATTTATAAGAATATGTTTTCCTGACTTGGTATTAGTTGTGACTGCTGTCTATCTTGCTGATCTGATAGAAAAAGTCATGTGAACAAGGCAAAGGTTTCAAAGGAACCACATATCAAAATGTGTAGTTGTTCCTCTTTCAGTCATCCTGATTGCACTCGGGTTTTCGAAGCATGTTTGTTTTATTTCTCTGCTTTGCCTCCTAAATCAACAGAATGGAAACAGACACTGTTTTCATTTTGTGACATCTTGTGTTTTTCATGTTTCAGAAACCAGCAAACAACTTATGTCTGAAGAGTGCTGACACACAGTAATTGCTCAATAGAAACACTTTTGATGTGGAGAGAATTTGCTTTTTAAGGCAGTGGGAGAAAGGCAGTGCAAATATCACTTGTGCTCAGTGGGATTCCTAGTGGCTGACTAGCTACTGGACATTGCTGAAACCATCAAAGCCACTGAGACCCACTAGTCACTTCCCTAAAGAAATACAGGCAATTCCTAACCACTTTTCACAACAATGTTCTGAGGTGGGATTTAACTCAAGAAAAGTTGCTTAAGGAAACGATGGTCAGCTTAGGGAAAATGCCAGCCTTCTTACGCACATTAAACAACCTTTTGTGAATCTAGAGGGACCTTTTTTTGTTGGAATATGCTTTGCTCTATGCTGAGCTTATTGGAGAACTAAAGCTAAAGGACGTAAACCTTTATGTACCACAAGATGCAGCTCCAGGGGCAGCCCCATCTAATTCAGTGGGGATGGTTTTCATATGAGACATCTGAAGAGCAAATATTTGTTGAAAGGCTCCTGATTTTGATGAGCTCTATCAATCAGCACTCCTTTGGCTTCAGCCACTCTATCAGGTACTCACAGAATCACAGAATCACAGAATAGTAGGGGTTGGAAGGGACCTCTGTGGGTCATCTAGTCCAACCCCCCCGCCGAAGCAGGGTCACCTACAGTAGGCTGCACAGGA
>Ga0065711_1010058_pt1 | contig 17064 bp, 9 predicted proteins | sample Hoacrofraction12_FD_59098 | JGI IMG/M metagenome (GOLD analysis project Ga0065711, IMG submission 59098) | Hoatzin crop microbial communities from Cojedes, Venezuela - Epithelial fraction 12 v2 (version 2) | ecosystem: Host-associated > Birds > Digestive system > Esophagus > Crop | place... | reverse complement strand
GAACCTGACCGTTTCCCATGGATCTCACCTGGGAAATCAACGGCTCTGAAGGGCCAACATCAAAACAGCCAGCTTGCCTATTTTGCACAGCATTGCAGCACTTTCCTTGGAAGCAGTGCTGGCGAAATAGAGACCTGCAGTGAGACTTTTTTTTTTTTCAGTATTTATGAAAATCAGGCTTTTCCATTTTTCTGGAGTGATTGCTCCTGGGTTTCCCATGGAGGAGGAGTTGAGCCAAATGTCCAAACCTCACAGTTGTCCCAGGACGTGGCTGCTCTGGGGGTTGTGCGAGGAGCTTGCAGTACTTTGGTCCTGCAGAGGTGGCTTATAGACGTGAAATAAGGCAATCAAATGCAGTGCACCATGGGAATAATCACTGTATGAAAATTCACAGAACTGCAGATTCATTAATTTTATTCACTCTTGCTCTTTCGCTTCCTTTCTTTTTTTCCGTGAGGCTTTTACTCCTTCTTCATAGTGCATGGCCAAGACCAGCCTTTCCCCATGGGTCTCTCCCTTTGCACAGCATGACCATGCCACCATCCCCATCTGCTCCAAAGGAACGTTCCCAGGGAACGGTGAACATCTGAATTTTGGGAGCCTGCAGAGAGGACATTGCCTCAGTTTGTTCATTTGTTGAATTATGTGTATTTCCATTTACATACTCTGTCTCCCTGAAAAAGAGGCACAATTAAGCTCTGCTTCTTCTCGCTACGAACAGCAGAGTGTTTCCACCACTACAGCAAGAGGTGGGAGAAAGACATCACAAGAAAATATTGTGCTGTACGTGGAGGAGCTCATTGCATCGCTGAAATTGGTATGTATTTGCACAGGACACCAAAGCTCGGTCACATTCATCCCAGGTCACATTCACAACCGACTTGGTACCAGAAATTGAGTCTACAACTGATGCTGAACGTCACACTTGGATAAATCTTTGGATCGCCTCTTCAAGCCATTGGCAATAATTCAGCTATTGCAGCATTTTGCATAAACCTGCAGTTTTGGTGCTAGGAAAACTGGATGACCAGTGGGAGAGACCTGGGAGGGTTTAACAACCTCAAGCCTGCAGGTGCCACTTCCAGCTTTTAGCCGTGTTGTAGACAGGCTCAGCCTTTCTGTTGCTGCTTCCCATTTATAGCCTTTTTTACCCTTTTTTTGGTGTAATTTTCTGCTAATATTCAACACCCTATGCCAGGGTTTTTGCTTCGGTTATAACTGCTTAACACACACATACACACTTTTTATTTCTGCTTTTTTTGTGCTCGGGCCCAGCCAGGCAGGACTAGCCATGCCAAGGTGTCTGCCACAGTAATTGTCTGGGCTATGTTCCAGTTTTGCATCGTATTTCTGGGAGCACTTTAAGAATCACAATATGCACAGGAGAGTCTCGCTGTGTCTTCACAGCCACAGCCAGATTGTGCCCAGGGTTTTGAGGACCTGCACTCCTACCTCAATAACGTTGAGTCTCACTGATGCTCTGGTGGAACGCCCTGGGTCTGGGACCAGGGTGCTATGGAGAGTGGGTGTGTGGCTCTCAGTGAGCCATTTCACGCAGTTGCTGTTGAATTCATTCTTCTGCTATCACTCCAGAGGAGGAACGAGTGATGGTGATGAATTTTCTCACTGAGTTGTTGTCTTTGGAGTGCAGTCAATAGGTTGTAGAGTCGTGGCACTTCGCAAACATTTCATTTTCTATCATATGCTTTTATTTGCTTGAGGCAGATATTGCTGGGGATTTCAAATTACTTCGTAGGATATTGGTTCATTTCAGTGGTGCTTGTTTTAGTTGGTTGAGTTGGGTGGTACCATATGCAGTCTCCAGCCTGATTTGCCCACAGTCAGTCCCAGTCACACTGATGCAGAGGACAGCAAAGTCCCTTGAAGGTGACCTGGGAGAGGAGGACTGGGCGGGAGGGTGTCAGGAGTGGGAATGTCCAAATTTCTTGTATTTATGATGTAGAACATGAAAATTCTCTCATGCTATTAGACAGGATCCATCTGGAGCCTTCTATTCAGATAATTGTTCTGTTCCAGTCTTTGCTCCAACTGCTTTTCATCAATGCCAGGTGAAAAATGTCCTTTTTTTTGGATGTTCTTGAGATCCGTGCATGTCACAGAACTGCCCACTACTTGTTTGACTTTAATCATAAACGAAACTGCACAGCAAGTCCTTGATCCATTATTTCAGTGCTTTTTTCTGATGTTTGGTTCAATGCCATTTTCAGACCTTTCAGAGTATAATAAGCAACCAAAAGCCCTAACACTCAGAAGGTTTCTGTGTCTGGTATCACAGCAGATAAAACTAATGTGTTCCAAAATATTCGGTTGGGTATGTTTTTCCTGTCTCCCTTGACAAATCCAGTGTTGATTTTAAATATGTGTTTAATCCTGGTGTTGCATCTTTCATTGTCTTCACATCCACCCTTATGGACAGGAATGCACAGCACAAACCCAGAGTAAGAGCAGCCCATCACAGATTTTCCTAACAGATGGAGCAAACTTGTAGGTGCATCCTTCTGAAATCCATTTCTTATTGAAAACAAACTGAATGAAGGCATTAATATGCACCATGTAGTATCTGAAGCTGGACAAGGACTGAAGCTGTGGGGTGTAATGTGGTTCCCACATCCTGCTCTGTGGCATTGCTGCTGTTATTGAGATCTCAGCCCCACCGATTCTCATGAATGGATGTCTACACCCCATGCTACTGCACATGGTAGAGGTACCTGAGCTGACTTTAAGTACTCTGATTTAGTACCCAGAAATATGCAAAATGTGTAGAAATGGCTATAATAACAAAAAAACCATCACCTCATTTCTGACAGGGGCTAGGGTATTGGGCAGCAGATGGAGTCTGCCAGCTCCCCCCTGCCTGCGTCCATGGGGCCGTGGTACGGGAGATGGCACAGTTTTATTGCATGGGAGAGGCTGATCCCAGGGGAATTAAATCCATATAAAACCAGTGCCATGAACTGTTCTTTTCTGTGCAGTACTTGTTTACTCCAGATGCGTTACACCTGCATGCTTGTACAGGTCAGCAACTCTGTAGTTCTGCAGCAGGAAGGAGAAAAAGTGCCAATGGCAAAACTCCTACAGAATAGTCCTCTTTGAGTTGTATTTATTTTATTAGTGCATTGAGTGAGGTTGTGCCAGAGACACCCCTTGGGACAAAGGGCTCATTGCGTCTGGTGCTGCACAGACCGGTGGGAAAGCTGAGCCTCAAAGAGCTTACGGCTCCTGCAAGCTCTGCTGGAAAATCATCTCCAGGCACATTCAAGATGTAATTAATCAGAACAACTGAATTTCGCAGTAAGGTAGCATCTGTCATGCCAAACAAGGTCCGAATATTCATTCCAGCCCTGTCAGTCATGAAGAGGGTGGGGAACTGCACCATGAGCAAAGAACAAAGTTTGTTGCATTGTCATTACAAGACAGGAGCTTGATCTTTGTAGAAGAAATACGATCACAGCCTATCAAGTTTTTCCGAGATACTTTGAACAAAATGATTGAGCAGGAAAACCTCTCACGCCTTCATTTCTCAAAATATTAAAACTGTAATGTAAATTATCTTATGCCTGGAGCAAAAAACTTATAAAATGTCAGGGTTGTCATGGTTTTAAAGACACAATGAGTCAATCCTTTGTCAACTCTTATTGGAATTTTAGTCATCCAGATAAATTGTTCTTGCACACAGACACACACATATAGTCACACACACAGGGCTTTTTTTTTTAAAAAAAAATAGTGAACCTGAGTCTCAAAGGGTATTGCAGAGACCTGCAATTCCTGGCTTCCAGAAACATCGGCAAAAGGAGCCAACGAATATCTTCAGAGCAAATCCACCTGGGTGTGGGGAACTTCTTTATGTAAAAAGAATTGACTGTATAAAATGATTTCTGCTACCGCATCCATTTATATTTTTGTCTTGGTGTAACTAATAGATACAGCAGCAGACCGTGATGGAGGAACATTAAAGAAGTGCAGACTGGCTTGATCCAAATAATAGATCTTTAAAAAAATCCAGTTGTGAGCAAATCTTTGAATACAAAACTTGTCTTGGGGTGGATTGTGATTCAAATGATGCATCCCATGCAGACAGAGAAAAACATATCCACCTCTTCTTGAAGATGCAGCAGGCCCAGGCTCCAAGGCTCTGGTACACAAGACAGCACCGGGGCATCCCGGGGCAGCTGGGTGCCATTTCGCAGACCATTAGCTAGCAGCAGTGGTCAGCATGAGAAGGGGCTAGTTTGGTGCTGCTGCAGCCGATAGTCATTTACTGCATCCCAAGAAATAACAGGCAAAATGGCATGAGCCGTGCCTGGGTACAGACAGGATGGTGGTTTCCAAGGGTTAGCTCTGGGGTAGCTCAATGGTGTTTTCCGCTTCATCCTGTGTCTGGAAAAGCAGTAGATCTCAGAGGGGATTTTAGAATGGCTATATTTAATTTAATGTAGATTTACAGTCTCTACAAATACTTTATCCCTGCTGATAGAGAGCTTTCCTAGCATCTGATTCATCAGTGTGCAGATAGACTTATTAGACGTGAAAGCACCCCTTACACTTAGCATGGGATAGTTTGCAGTTTGTTCATCTTTTTTGAGGGTAATTTTTTGGGACTAAATATCTGTTCAAGTCTGAAACAACGATGTGTACGAACAACTGCGTGTGCACACAACGGTCAGTGCTTCTTGGGCTCAGTAAGTGTGGGAGGAGAAATTCTTCTCAAATGTTGCTTTGCAAGGTGATTTTTATAACTCTCTTAGAAGTTAAGGCAAAAGTGGATGAGATCACTGGGACTCTTAACCAGTACCTGTCTGGTAAGGACATGGAAATGATGTAATTGACGTCAAACAAAAACTTGACGTGAGGGTGGCTTGTATCTCATCAGCTAGATGAAGGCTACTTGGATGTCTTGCCTGTGTTGCTCCTCTGGGATCTCCAGCAAGAGGTGGTGAAAAGACACGTGCAAAGGTGGTTCGTTCCAGCTTACTGTTGTACCAACTGTACACATATATATAAAATACGTTAGTAGGAATCCCAGTCATGTTGGTTATATGGGGTGTACTAGTTTACAGCTAGATTAAATCAAATTCATATGTAGGATAGCCAGCTCCTTGTCCCTGAGCTCCTGGCCAGGCTTCCAGTTTCAAGATGAGGATCATTCCTGCAATGTGCAGGATGGTTTGCCTGGCTTGTGTTCAGCTTCTCATCGTACTGGGTTTTTGCTTCCAAACTGTGGTATCGTTAACCTCCAACTGACCACATTCAAACGTCTTTGTTGTGTAGGGTTCCAAGTAAAGCTGGTTTATATTTACTCTTATGTTTAACTTCTCTGATGAAATTCTGCATCCTGAACTCCTTGTCTCTTGTTGGCAGTGCTTCTATCACAGCAGTGTTCGGCATTGTTTTGTGCCTGTTTGTTTACAGTATCCCCTCCACAGTAATCAAGGGTCTGATTTAATCTACCTTTCTTTGTGTTGCTGATTAAAAGGGAGCATAAGAGCCAGAGAATGCAGCACATCATCTTATTTATGCAAAATGGAGTCTTTAGCACAAAACGGTGTTTGTGCAGTTCTACTCCAACTCAACCACATTGATATTTTCTTGTGCATCTCAGGCATCTCAGACAGATGCAGTTGTCTTTTGGGGTGTTATCTCACACTGTTGACCAAGAGGGAGCGGAGGCCACTCGTTTAGTTTGAAAAGTCTACCTTTAAATGTCTAATGTAGCATAAGATCAATCCCATCCTTCAACTGCAAGGGCTTCAGCAGTGGGTCACTGTCCCAGCATCGTCCAGTAGCGCCCTGCCCAAGGCAGCTCCAGATCCAGGGGCCAGTCCCAAAGCAAACACAACCCAGACCATCCTACCACGGTGCCTGCTCTGCCTGCCCAGTTCAACCTTCACATTCAAACCTTCGAAGGTGCTTCGTAAACCTGCCCCTTACCGAAGCACTGTGTGTGATGACAACACAAATCACTCGAGATATTCTAAGCAGGACGATCCCAGGCAGGGCAGTGCTGACCTGTGCTCAGCGTGCCATTTGCTAGCCTGTGTTGATGCATTATTGAGCCAGTCACAATTATTGTGTCAATGAAAGCCAATTTGTACTCGGGCAGATTGACATCTGCTGTTAGGTGGCTGCAGTCTTTCCTCCAGTAATTGAAATGATTGTTCTTAGTATGCATTGTCAGAAAATGACATTCTTGCTGATATCACTGAAGTGACTTCTATTCACTCTGGAGCTAAACAGATATTGTCGGGTCTGAGCTGACAAGTCATTTTCTTCTTTCGGGAAGAAATCTCATTACCTCTGGCAATAATGGACAGTAGCCCCGGTGCTCTTGGAGGGTTGCTCCGGGGTGATCGTGCTGTACACCCGAGGGGTCGTAAGGAAGCAGGTGAAGAGGTAGTGGCTGGGCAGAGTGAAGTCTAAAAAACATTTCCTTGTAGGGAGGAGGCAGATCAGAAGTGCCTTAAGGCGTCCTGACCACAAATAACATGCAGGAGGGCTCTAGAGTAGAGCAGCAATCTGTCCCCATGAATCCAATCTTGCTCTCTAACCGGGTGTGAGTGCAAACTGAAGAGCAAGGCAAAGGGTTTTTTGCTGCCCCAAGCTGGAGGCTTTGCCTGTTTCTGCCTGTGGGCACCCACGGAGCTCATCTTTCCTCGCCTGTGGCTCCACTTCTCTTCGCGAGCCCCATTCGGAGTGAGATTTTCTCTGGTTCGTGCATGCAGTGCCGTGGGCTCCTTGGAAGCCGTTAGGCAGGACCCTGGGAAAGGCCATGGCACGGTGCCACCACGACCGTGTCCTCCTACACCCCCTGCTCTTCTTAGCTCATTCTTTATCAGATTTTACTGGCGAAGCGGCAATGTGGAAGCACGGACATAAAGTCCACAGCCAAAGCCCCCATCTAAGATTGCGTATTCCCCCATAGAACAATCAGAACATTTCAGCCTCAGTCTCTTGAGGAGGAAATCTGGAAAGATGTCAGACTCTTCTAATTACAATTAAGCTACTATTTAAGGAATATTTTCTTTTGTGAATTGCTCCCAAGGTTTTATTGAAATGTCTATCAGAAGTTGTTCTATTTGTATTTCTCCAGCAGATTTGTTGTTTGTGCTTATCCTTGAATAAAAGATATTTCACCACCCCCCCCCCAATAGATCAGTCTACTTGCAAAGTTTGTGAAATTGAAAGAACTTCAGATTTTTTGACTCTTTTCTGCTACATTTCTGACCAGGCAATGATGGAGAAAACAGCAGTTCCAGTAACTCTTTCATCACACAGCGAAGTCAGTCTCCAAGGGCTGAAATGGATATTGCTGAACACAGTGCAGGCTTTGGAGTTTTCTGAAGCATCCGAAGCACTGAGATTTACTTTAAATTGTACTGAGCCTACTGGAATTTCTCCCTAATACAGTCTTCCTCGATACTTGCACTCCTTTTTTTGACACTCTTTGTCAGTCTAGTTTTAAGGAGAAGTGTGCTGGATTGTTGCAGCTGATGTTCTTCTTAAGGCTAGGGGGGAAAAAGCGCTAGATTGAAATAAAAAAAATGCAGTTTCCTTTGTGCTTGAATTAGACCCACCTCCAGGTTTTTATACCTAAGTTCTCTGCAGAGCTTTCTGCAGCTGTCAGGAACATCGGGAGGCCTCTGCCTTTCTTTTATAAAGCTGGACATGTTAATTATATAAATGTAAGATACTGGAATGATCCCCTTTTCCCAGTACAGGTAAGTACTGACATGTCTGCAAGAAACAGATGGTAAGTGTTAAGGGTTCAGTATTGACACTCTCTGTTCTAAAATATCAAAGCTTATTCTTAAACAAAACACTGACAGGACAGAAAAAAAATCTCATACATGACAAAACAATAAAAATAGAACCTTAACCTGCAAGAGGTTTGTAGCTTAACAAATTTAAAGGAGGCAACTTGTCAGATACTGCCAGTCGCTGTTGGGCCAATATCTATATTTCATTAGTTACTATTAAATGTTAGGGAAGAAAGTCAAGAATGGGGACAGAGTGATACAATTTGCCACTGATGATGATTTCTGTATTTTGGTGCCTGATGCATTTACAACACCAAAGTTGCTTGTAGGCTGAGATGTGTAATCTAAACCCAGCAAAATAATATATGAGGACATGGCTGGTAAGAGTGAAGGGACCATAAGGTGCAGAGAGCTTTCGGTATCATTACCAGCTTTTTTGCTTGAGAAACAATAAATCCAAAGGTAATGCTTTTTGGCTTGGACTACTTATACTTCACCACTTCCTCTCCTCGGAGACTCTCTTTGGGTAGGACAGGGAACTAAGCATGTGAAAGCAGGGAAAAGTGCATCATCAGAGTGCAAAAATCATGTTTATAACCTCAGTAAGAAAAGAACAGCCTGTAAGGAGGGAAAATGACAGTGAATAAGATTGTGGAATAAACCAGTTATGTGACTGAGCAGACTTAAAGTGTGGGCTGCCAGCTTTAGAAGCTGGTATGCTTTTTTTGATTATTAATTCATATTCTTTTACCTTGCACACCACACACAAAAAAGGACACGTGGGGGAAATACATATTCTCGTGATAAAAGACCAAAAAAGAAACAGAAGCACTATTACTCCAGTTTCTTGGTGTGTATAAATGATCTTGAGCAAAGGGTATAAAATAGCACCCACCTGAATATGCCCACGTGGACATGTGTTCGGTCTTACCAGGGGAAAACATCCTAAAAGGGCTTTTGTGCCCAAAACACAGGTGATAACGGCTCTGAATCAGCATGCTGGCAAAGTAGGAATTGGTTTCAGGGCTTTCCTATCTGCTAGGAGCTGCTTGCGGCTGTAGGGTGCTCTGCCTAAGCTGCAGATATGGGTTTCCACAGCTGGGCTGCTTTGCATCGTCAAGGGACCTGAGGGCTTGGTGCTAGCTGGGTGGGTGGGCTTCCTCACCAGGGTGGGTTATCTTCCCCTGGTGGTTGCCAGGAGGGGGAAACTGGGCATCTTTCTGGAGTAAGTGATGTCTTCATAGGCTTTGCTGCACCTTGGGAAGCTACAGAGATGCAGGGAGTCAAACCTACAAGCAAGAATCTGCTCTGCAGAGACACACGGTAGGAAAACGTGGATTTTTAAACCCTTTTCATTTCTGTTGTGGTTGACCCAGTTGCTTGGTGCTCCTTTGCTTGAAGTGTTGCCTATCCTCACTAATATTCTGGTAAACTCATTTTTGATTTTGGGATTCCTGATAAAGCGATGTTCCAGGCGTCTGCTTCAAAGCTGTGGTAGTCCTGAAGTAGGTGCCTGTGGGCTCTATGCAGAGGTGTTTGATCTGCTGATACAAGTGGGATGCAGAGGTTAAACCTTACATCACTTGCTGGTACCTCTGTGCTGCGTGGGCTGGTGCAAACCCAGGCATCTGGGTGTTGCTCTGTACTTGCAGAAAGGACAAAAGACCATGTCTGTGACCAGGTTTTATCAGTGGATGCCAAGCCATGTTTTACTTGAGCTGTTGTGTGATTTCAGAGCTTTGAACACAGANGAGAGNCTGATGGTGATAGTAAGTTTATTTATCGTATTTCCTTACACCCATTAGTCTGGGCATCGTGATGTCTTGCGGCTATGTAACGCAACAGCTTATCGGGAATTGCTTAAACTCAAGTTTTTGCATGTTGTCTGAAGGCTTCTTTTTAAATGTTGTTTCTAGTAGAAGTACAACCTATCAATGTACAGGTTAAACATGGAGAAGTGTAATACTGTGTTGAATATGCCATGTGTTATGAAAAAAGATTTGATACGCACATTCAAGAGGATCTATTTTTCTAGTGTGTGCAGTTTATATCCTCTTGTAATGGAGGGCTGCAGTAACAGGCTTGAATAAGAATATAGTTTTCCTGCCCAAACAAATCTCAGCAATTTTCTCAACATTGTTCTTTATCTAAGGGCAAGATAAAATTAGATTTTCGATTCGTGTGTGAACTTCATGTATCTCTTTAGCTATACCTTTTCAGAATTTGGGAATTGCCTTAAACCAAAACTCCCTCACATGGTAGGAACTCCCCTTTTACTGGGAAATGTTGCTTGTTTTCAGTGTTTCTTTAGCCACCACAGCCCACGTCTTGATCAGCTCTGAACATGTTCTGTTTTTTGTCTTCCTTAGTGATGATTCCTGCTTAGCCCCCCTTTATTTCTCTTCATCTTGCCGGTACCAAAACACTTGATAAAGGACACCAAGCAAGGCATATGGATAACAGGGAGGTGATTAGAGAGAGCTAGCATGGCTTTACATGGTAACATGGTAAATCAGGACGTCTTCTACGACTGAGTGACTGTGTTGGTGGATAAGAGAAGAGCAACTGAAGTCATCTATCTTGACTTCTGTAAGGCTTTTGACATGGTCCCACATAATGTTCTGGTAGCTGAACTGGAGAGATATGGATGGACTATTTGATGGATAAGGAATTGGCTTGATGTCTGCATCCAAAGAGTTGCAGTCAACGTCTCGGTGTCCGAATGGAGATCAGTATAAAATGGTGTCCCTGCTGGGACTGGTACTGTTCAATACCTTTATTAATGACATAGCTGGATTGAGTGCAAGGCTGTGGATGACACCAAGCTGAGTGGTGCAGTTGACACACTGGAGGAAAAGGGAGGATGTCCAGAGGGACCTTGACAGGCCTGAGAGGAGGGCCCATGTGAACCTCATGAATTTCAACAAGGCCTAGTGAAAGATCCTGCACCTGGGTCAGGGCAGTCATGAGCATCAGTACTGATTGGGTGATAAGTGGATTGTGAGCAGCTCTTCTGAGAAGGACTTGGGGGAAAAAAAATTGGATGTGAAACAGCAAGGTGTGCTTCCAGCCCAGAAAGCAACCACATCCTGTGCTAATTCTGTGAGCAGTTTCACTATTCCTTTCTACAGTTGGGAAGACCTAGACGGAGTGTTTGAACGTCATTAGCAACCCACAGAGTTTCCTTGTTGCCGGAATAAAGATACCAGGATTTGATTTCTAGTCTAATGTAAACCCATGTGAAATATTCTCAAAGCCAGCCCCGCCTCCATTTCAGTGGAAAATGCATTATACAGAACAGCAAGAACGAAAGGTGGCTGTTGATAACATTTTTTGCCAATTTGTGCTCTTGAAGAGTGGATTTTTTTTTTTTTGTTTGTCAGACTGACTCCAGCTGCTGTGGCTGAGAGCAACTGTGTGCCCCTCAGGTGGGACTTACTGGGCCATCCAGGAAGGATGCTGGCCAGTCCTGAGTGATGCTGAACTGTGGAGATGGATTGATGATTTGCAGAGAGGTGTTTACTGTGGCTGGATTATTTTGCTGGGATAACGCTGGATGTACTTCTGGACAAAGAGGGGAAGGCACATTAGAGACATGGTGCTAGCAAAGGGTGCAGGAAAGTTTGTAGAACCACACACAAAATGAGTTTGTCTGCAGGGAAGATATTTGTTTGCAAAACAGCAAGCAAAGCTCTTCTGTGACAGAGCAAAGGGCAGAGCACAACTTGGTCACCACAACCCTAAACCAGCGTAGGTGATGGGGTGAATGCTCCCTGTGGGACTTCACCTAATTTCAACCTTGGTTGCAGATGCAGATCTGGGTCAATGTACCTGGGAGATCGAGGGGAAAACAGCTTTTCTTGGTCTGAGATGCGAAGCAGACATCTCATGTACTAATTCCTGTTTCTGACGGGTATGACTCCAGAAATACCCTTATCACGTGGCTTTCTCTGTACTCGAGATTAGCTTCGTGTTTGGCTGGATAAGATTTGAGGTTAGAAGTGTGAGATTATAAAATCGCTTGGCCTTGGAGATATTTCCTAGCCAGAGTCAGCAGCTTACTCAAATCCTCTTTCGAGATCAGCTGTAACTACTTTCCCTCCACTCCTCCCACTCCACGATGGGTATTTGTGTGCGCCTTTATTTCGAGTACGATATCAACCTTGCTGCACAAAACCCCAGTGTTTTATCAGCTGTGCTTCTCAAATGGATGCTTTCTTTACGAAGCCTTCTGTATTTCCTGGGAGATATGAAGTGACTTTTTTTTTTTTCCCCCTCCTGTTTTCTTCCCACATCAAAGGTCTGGTAATTCAGCAGATCACCACCAGCAGCAGGCTGCTCTATTATACATGACATCTTCCTATGCTCTCAGCGTGCTTTCTTCAGAAGTACTCTTCAACTCTATGGAACAAGAGCACTCCTCACTTTCTAAAGCAGATCCTTATTCAGATACTCATTTGAAATAGTTGTGTGTCATATCTGGCTGCGATTTGATGTGTGGGGGCTATATTTCTTTATTGTACGTTGCATATTTAATAAGCTGAGTAGCGTTCAGGCTCAGCAAAACAGCTCCAGCTTCCTTGCATCTCGACACTGTTGCTTTGAATCCGTTTTGGGGGAAGCATGGGATAACTGGGTGTTTTGTGACCACTTCAGGCTTGTAGATAATCCTGCTCCCCTCCAGATGCTTTCTCTCACTCTGCCTCACCTCTGCAGAAGCTGATCTAAGACTTCGAGAGCCATCACTAAACAAATATCTGAGCTGTACTGGAGTCAGGTGAGGTGTGTTTCATGCCAAACTCAAGACATAGCTGTGGCTAGAAGGGTTTCCACTAGTCTTACATGGTTGACACATGAGGGTTAATAATTTTTCATTAATTGAAGGGGAGAGAAGGGAAACTTAGAGTCCCAACTGAAGCTGTGCAGAAAGCAGAGGTTCAGCTTTGTGAAAGGCTTTTGGAGGGGAGAGGAAAGTTTTGAAATTTGGCTGCTTTGTCGATAGAAACTAGAATGGAAAACTAAAAGTCTTTACAGAAACGGAAGAGCAAAAATTTATCAGTGAAAAATGTTTGGTTTATGGGATGTTTTTTAGCACTAATCTGTTTTTCAAATGTCTTATTATGAACTGTTGATTTCGTATATGCCAGTTGAAAATGAGACATCAGAAGATGGGACACTGGTTCTTTTGAAGGTGATATTTCGAGTCTTTGTAGAGAAAAATGAAATTAATATTGGACTGATTCTGTCTTTGTAGAAAAAGTATTCTTTGCTGGAAAAAGACTTCAGATGAACTCTTTCTACCCAGTGATGCATCAGAAGGACAGATTCCTCTCCAAGGGAGGAGGCTGACGGCAGGGCTGGCTGACCACGGCTGCACATGTCACTGGAGCCAGACCTGCTGGCATCCAGCAGTGGTGCGACACAAAGGGGCGTGTTGCGTTTTGCAGTTCTCTGCAGAAATGCTGCTGGCCATAAAATCGCGAAAGGCGCTTTCGGCAGGTGCACTTCCCAGGCTGAACATCTCTGCCTTTGTCCAGGGTACATGCCAGTGACTCTTGCTCTGCCTTGGCCCAGCCATGCTGGTCCCAGAGCTGGTCCAGTGCCGTCTGCTCCTTGGGTCAGTCCCCACTGAAAGAGCTTTGGGGAGAAGTTTCTTGCACGTTTCCGGTTTGCAGCTTCTGTTCTGCAAAGAAATTGGCTCGGAAGGTGTGTGGTAAAACCCCAGCGGAGTTGGAGGTAGTTCTAGCTTTATGAGAAACAGGGTCTAGGTTGCGAGCTTTGAAGGGAAAGAAAAAGAAATATTAGATCACATGGTGGTAAGTTAATTAGGTGTAGTGCTCCCTGACTACATCAGCACCCTGTCGATGGCATTGACTATATGGTGCTGTCAACAATTTCAGTTTTTTCAGTATTGAAATGAACTGGTACTGGCTAGAAACAAGAGAACCGAGCTGCACTGCTGTCTTTGGAGAAGAACACTGAGAGAGCAGAGCGGGCAATAAATTATAGTAGTCTGCTTCCACTAGCGGCTGTGCACTATTAAGCTGCTAATTTCAGTCTGGCTTGACAAGAGGAGAGTGGTGCTGACTGCTGTGTTCCTGGATTTCAAACTAAAATACTTTCCACCAACCAAGATGAGGATATATTGACTTAAACTGAAAGAATAAGTGTCTTCTGCTCATTTAATTGGCTCCTTACACTCCCCCTCTGGTGAGCCGCTCTGCTATGTGGGGATTATTGTCTCTACTTGGGTCCTTATGACTTTCTAATTCCCAAAGAATGCATGGTTACCCTAATTGCAACGTATAATGAAATCTCTCCTCTTTTTGCCATAGATACAGCTAGAGCATCAGACAGTGTTTTGCACGCAGTGTTGTAGTGATGATCTCTAATTATTGCCATACTTAGCTGTAAAAATGGGTGTTTTGCTTTGTTCTGTTGGAGAAGGAACTTAATTACAGAGCGGGGAATGTTGTGCTCGCAAGTGCCAGCACGTCCTACATGACAAGAAGAGATTCATTAGGAAAGCCACTTTGTGGCACAGGCAATGTTCCCTCTCCTCTGCCTGTACATTAAGTCATTGAGCAACATAAATGTTAATCTATTATGAAAATCAAAACTTAGACATTGACTCCAGTTTTACATGCAAGGATGGCTCAAATCTCAAAACAAGCTCATTCTTGGCAGGTTTATAATACGATACGCCCTCTTTGTCTACTCATTTAATATGTGATTATGATTATCAGCTCTAGTAATAATGACCAAGTAAGCAATTAACGAGGCTGAGCTTAGCAAGGGCTTAAGACAGAAATGCTATGTGAGTAATCTGAGTCTTTATAATTAGAATTGTTTCGCTCTAATTTCTCTTCAATAGTAGTTTAATGAAGTGCTTGAGAGTTTCTATGTTAAGCTGGAATGCTCTGAGTGCTTCCACAGCTCACGTTGCATCCATAAGGGCGATGGGACACTGGCATCAAACTGAAACGAAGGGTGGAGAGGATCTCTGTAGCTCCCTTGATTTCTGATGGGCAGCATCAAATAGAGAATTGGTCACCAAAAGTTTGGGCAGGGTTTTTTTTTCTGTTTGTGGTACTTCTTGGGGATGCAGATGGCAACAGTTTCAGTGCTAAGGGAGTTGAAAGAAGATTTTTGGGAAGGAGGAAGCTCAGCTTTCTCTGTCATGAAATTTTGGTACCTGTCCTTTATGGCTTTTAAATCTTACTTTAACTCATTTTATCAGAGTATTTACTGCATTTTCACCTTTTCCCTGATTTTTATCTGAATCTTGACAGTATTTGGGGTACTGACATAATAAGGCCATGGCTGATCATGTCCATCAGCTGTGAGTGGACCCTGACTGGGCTCCCAGCTGTGTGAGAGCACCCCTGGACGAGGATGGTTGCTAGATTCCCCATCCTGTGGGAGTCCTGGGATTATGGGATCTTCTTGAAAATTTTGGTCATTCATGTCAGCGCCGCAGGGATGAGTCTGCCTCCTCGGGAGTGATCACATCTTGCTGCCTGATGGTGTGGCGGGTCCTTGTCTCGGACAGGAGATTGCCACCTTGGCTGCAGAACAGCAGTTGGTGGGGCTGTGACTTGAGTAACAACTGTGATAATAAAAATCCCTCTATCCTGCTGCCAGCATCTCCTTTGGCTGGCTCTTCTCACTGCTCCAGTGGGGCTCTGGACAGTCTGATGGAGAGCTGGGTCCCGTCAGACAACACCCCACAGCTTGGGTGATTACTGGGGGCTCAGCAATCTGGAAGATTTGTGCATTGTCCTAGTAGGAACAGATATTCTGATACCTGCTGCTTATATCTGGGCCAAAAATGTGTTATAGCATCAGGCACCCACTTGTTCAACATTTCCCGTTTTGGACCCAGTCAGCACCTGGCAGTACGGCCACAAGAAGCTGTGGGGATGGTACTGTCCTCCTTCCCAGTGCCAGTGTGTTAAAGGGTAACAACCCAAGGTTACTGCCACACAGCGTGGACAGAGAGGGCTTAATCAGTGAAATAAAAATGAGCAATAATGCAAAAATGCTAAGCCATCCCTGAGATTCGTTATTAGCTGAGCTGTATGAAGAGGTGATGGTCAGAAAGCAAAGCTGCCTTTTGATGTTTGCAGCCAAGTCCATGCTTGGCAGCTCCAATGGCAAGGCCAGGCTGGATATTAACAGAAGCACACCAAATTATGGCAGTCACTTGTCAGCCTCACATTAGAACAGAGCTGAGAGATGCTGGTGCTTAATATGGGGAAAAAAGGCATATGGGATCCTCAGGCATATTATTGACTCTAAGTGCAATTTGCTCTCACTGGCCCACATCTCATTTATGTGTTTTTAAAGAAAATCTTTTAAAATATTATTTGTAGTGCTTTTGGACTTGCCAGGGCCTGCTGGAGAGTAATGTGTCCCTATGACAACGGAGCTCTGATGGCATATCCCACTAATTCATCATTCCCAAATCGCGTTCTGATGATGCATTACATTAATACATCATCAGAAACACAGCCTGCTGATCACCAGAGCTTTAATGATGTATTTGCGTGAACTCTGATCAAAAGGGCCACCCTTCTGTTGATATATTACTTCACCACACAACCAGCCCTGTTTGGCAAAAGTGTGCTGTAGAAAGCAAAGAACCTGGATATCCAAACTTGAGCTGGAGACAGGAGGTGCATCCTTGGCCTCTGTGTACGTAGGGGTGATGTGAGGATGAACGTGAGAAATAAAGTCACTCAGAAGTCTGCTTGTTTGCAACCTGACTTAAAGACTTCTACTAGCTGAACTGAAGTGCAGGGCATTAAATGCTGCTTGTGTTTCCCTGAGCTGACATGGGATAATAACTAGCTTAAAGACTGTTTTTCTCATGGCCTGGAAAACAACAAAGGAAACTCTGTTAATCTTGCGCCTATGTGCTCAGTGGTCTTTCAGCCAGATGGTGTAGAAGGTGTTCAGTGCTGTGAAGTATTTAATTCAATATGTTAAACTGGCTTACTGTGTGTTATTCTGGTGGTGTTTCCTGCTGTTAGGGAAGGAAGGACAGTGAGTGTGTCTCATGCTCTCCAACTCTGAGTATGCAGAAGCTCAGACCATGGCCAGGTGCTCATTTTGCTTGGAGGAGGATCTTGAAGGTTCTTCATGACAAATCTTGGTTATGGGACAGTTTCAGTTTTGTTACCACTGCAGAAAGATGCTTTGGATTTAGTGGGTTTTTATTGCTGCATGGGAAAGTCTGTGGCGGGCAAGAAAAGAGACCAGTAGGAGATCCTTCTCTGGAGGA
>Ga0065711_1040323_pt1 | contig 17065 bp, 9 predicted proteins | sample Hoacrofraction12_FD_59098 | JGI IMG/M metagenome (GOLD analysis project Ga0065711, IMG submission 59098) | Hoatzin crop microbial communities from Cojedes, Venezuela - Epithelial fraction 12 v2 (version 2) | ecosystem: Host-associated > Birds > Digestive system > Esophagus > Crop | place... | reverse complement strand
ACATTTCTTGGAAATGTAATGAATATGTATGTTAACATAGCATAAATACCTAGTAACTGTGTCTCTTCGGTGCACACGTTTGGAGGAGAGATCCCCCGTGTGCCCGGCGCCGTAATAAAGAATACCTGCTAAATAGTCTGCTGACTATTGAGTCTTCAATTCCGGCTTTTCACGGCATCACAGTATGGACTAATGTATGCGATACCTGTTCCAAGTTACAGTTATTTATCTTGTCATTGAAAGTGGCGATGTCATATCTACATTAACAGCTGGACAATTTTCCGTATAGTACAAAAACGTAAATGCAAGGAAGATAATACTGAGCAAAATATGAAGTTGTGCAGCCAATACTGAATTAAACATAGTGGGCATTTTAGCTCGTGTTGTGTTTTGCTGTAGAACACCACAGAGATTTTGTGGAGTATTCAGCTGCCATTGCTGAGTGCTGTTCTCTGGGTTTATTTTTTAGAAGAGCTTGAGGATTTCTGCCTTTTCCCATTCCTCCCAGATGCTTTGTTTAGAGTCATATCTTTATTTTGTTTTTACTTGAAGTGCTAATCCTTCCTGCATTTCCTTCCACCTAACTGATGCAAAGAGATGGTTCTAAACAATGTGAATGAGAGAGATTATAAATCCTCTCGCAAGCACCAGTAGCATCTCTCCTCCTACTGAATTGTTTCTAATCGATTATGAGTTACATTTCCCTCTTCAGTCTTGAAAAGTGGAGACGGGCTGCCACAATGAGACTTAGGTTGTTCTGCATAATTTTGATAGTAAATCGTACTCTTACAGTGAGAGCGAACTGTAGATGAAAAAACATGAAATGTTTCTGTATTGTTTTGAAGTCGTGAATGACTTCAAACCAACTTCCCAATATGCTAATTTGGTAAGTAATGTTTTCATGTTGTTATGTTAGCAGCTCGTTTTTGTGAGGTGATGTTTTTAGACAGCTTGAGGCCTTTTCAGCAGAGAATGTGCTGTTGGTTGCTCTACCAGAATCATTCCACAACATAAGTCAAAACTAAGTTTCAAATTAAGATTTGCTGCTGTCAAACATTTATCCACCTAGCAAAGGGACAGTTATACCACACTGGCAGCAAAGACCCCCTTTTTGTCTCCAAATATACTGTTGCTAGTCAAAAACTGGCTGGAAATCATGCCCAGAAATATCCTGGTTAATTCTAAAAGCTCAGGAAAAAAGTATTCAGTTTATGGCATCTAGTCCAATGAGAGGAACCATTTGTCACTAGATAATGCTGTACATTAAGCATGAACAGTAGCCAACAAGTTGATGCAGTGAATTTAGAAGCGTGCCACCTGTTGGTTACCATCATAACAAACCTTTCTTTTATGATGCCTGAATAATGGCCACTGGAATAGTTTAGGTTTTAGTGATGTTAACTTGTATGTATAGTTGTAAACCAATAGTTCTGGACCTCTCTTCATTCCTGGAAGTTGGTTATGTTTTGCAAAACCAAAACTGAAGTATTCTAATTCTAGCTGTGGTTAAGACAGTGTGGTGGATTCTGAATTATTTGAAATGGGTTTGAGTGTTAGCCAGTTCAGTGCTGTTGATATGCTATTCTTTGCAAATAGGATTAAATACCCTGCAATTGGTAGGTAATGGGATTAATTAATATTTAATATTCAGGAGTTGTTGCATGTTAATTACGTAATCACTTTCTTTGAGCACACTTTTGTGTGTTCTCTCAATTCTTATACAAGACACCAGTTTCACCCCATGTGTTTTCCCAGTTGGGAGTAGAAACTATATTTTTAGACCTTCCTACTGTTCTGTCGTATCTCATAGTCAGTAGGAAACTCTGTCACACATGCTGCCAGTGTTTACTGTTTCTCCAGATTTGGATAGGAGGTTGCAGGGGAAGAATTTGAAGAAAATGTTTGCCTGATGGCAGCCTGTTCCTTTCAGTTCTGTGCATCTGGGGTATTTTGGTGGTCCTATAGAGGCAGCTTTTGTGAGGCAACTAGAAAGTATGTATTTGCTCTAAGTGAAGTACTTGGTGTGCGAATGTGGGAAGATGTGCAGCACCATAAAAAATACTTGAAGAAAAAAGCTAGTCTAGGACTCCGACTCTGTACAAGATACTCTGCTGCTTCATAGATTCACTAACCCATCTAAGCAAATTGCTGCACTTGACTATATTGGAACTAGAAATACATACAGAATATTTGGGGGGTTACACTGGACACACATACAGTTATAGTCTGTCAGGGCAGGACTCCATATATGTAAGCCAGGAGCATGTAGGTAGAATGAATTATTTCTGGTATTGCAAGATAATGGAGACTGAGTCTGATCTTCAGTGTGCCTGGGTGCCTGAACTACTAAGTGAGTGTTGCAGTTAGTTGATTAATACTTGGTTAGGAACTGCCACAGTTCTTGGAGGGAAAGGGGAGGTTCCTTCCCTTTGTTCTCTCAGAGGAATGGTGCATAAATTGTGGGTGGGTTGGTTGGTTGTTTTTACTTTTCCTTCCCTCTGGCTGCCTAATCGAACTGTATCTGCTTTCCTGGTTAAAATTTTTCCTGTGAGGTCCAGGCAAGCAGGCTGATGCATCCTAAAGTTCTGGCTGCTGGCAGAAGTAGATACTTACGCTGAGGATTTGAATTAGGAGGAGATGTATGCATGATATTTAAATTCTGTTCTGACCATGGTAGACGCTGAGATTCTCCTTGCTGTAACATCTTTGCAGTCCCACTCAGCTACAGGCTGTGTTCTGTGTTTAACCCAAACTGTTTTCACTTGATTCTTCTCTTCTGTGCCACTTTGACTTTGCTAATTAACATTGTTGCTGCTGTAGAAACATGGGCCTAAATTTGTCAGAGTAACAGGAGAAGGATAATCAGTCTTTTCTTATCTTTCATCTGTTCAAAGTTAGATGGATATGGACAAGCATTTTTTTTTTTATTTAGAGATAGGAATCCATACTCCTCTTAATGAACAAGATTCTGTAATGAGGTAAGACAGATTACTGGCACAATTAGCAGCAGTTCTCTCTCTTCTCATGGAGACATTGGTGGTCCATAAGCGTGTGGTGGTTTGGCTGGAATGCGGAATGCTTTTGCTACATACTAATGCTACGGTATTTCAGTATCCAGCCAGCAACAACCGCTTTCTGGAAAAAGCTGTTTTTTGGCCAGCTTCTGCAATATTTCCTGTACTCCAGCTTCAGATCCTATGCTGTCAAAAACTGCGCAGACACTTCATTAGTCTTTTTGGCCGATACTTTCATTAGATGGGGGTATGTGTCAGGTAAGTGTGATAAAACTGCTAAGTCAACAACAGCCTTTGACTCCACCTATAAACTATTGTGTACTTGACTGCGTAGGGTATTAAATGGCGTGGCTGGCTGTTGCTGAGATGTTTTAGGGAGATGGATGATAGTTTGACATTCAGTCAAGGAAACTATTTTTCATATTTTTGTATAGTCTTGGAAATTAATAGGGAAAGTTGAAAGCTGACAGACAACAGAGTGGATTACTCTTACCTCTGCATATTATTTTCAATATACTTCAGCAGCAGAAGTATTTCCTTCATCATCTACTGTCTAGTGAAGCCAGGTAAATGCAGCTTGCTTTACTTAGTTTGCTAAGATGAAAACAGTGCTTTTTTCAGTGGAGAATATATTACAAAGTGGTAAATGTTATGGCTTCTTACTCATTTCAAAGTATGCATTCACTTACTGTAAGAGTAATCAAGAGTTTGAGTTTTATTAGACTTCTGTCTCCAGAGCCTTAGTTTCTAACAATGATTTAAAATACCTTGCCTGGTAAAAACGTTCTCAATTTAGGTGTGGACTCTAAAGTTGCTAATACTTTTGTGACACTGTAATATTATGGTGTAGGTTTTTCACTTGGAAAACTACTTCAGAGTGATTGAGAAGACTGAGCATGTTGCATCTCTGCTTTGGTAGTGCTTTGACTGACTGCGTGTTCCTTTCTGGATGAAAAATGAACATTTCGGTTTTGTACCTATATGTAGTAAGTAAACAGTTCAAAACGGTTTTGAAGAGGATAATAGCATGACTAATAATGAGAAAATTGTAACTTGCTGCCAAACAAATAACACTTTCAGCACACTTAAAATTCGCGATGCCTAGTTCAAATGATGGCAGTCATTTTAGGAGTATTGCCATCAATATCTACAAGGAAATGTTAACCTTTTTTTCCAAGGGGTTCCAGTGGCAAAGTTTACAGAAACTCTGACAGTGACAGTAAGTCCTTGGAAAGGGAATTTCCTGCTCAGTATGAGTTTGAGGTTTCTGTCATGCAGCACTAGGCAAGGTACATACTTAGACTTCAGTATCAAGCCTGTATCTGTAGTATTTATTGAAGATTCATAGCAAGTTAATCAGCCAGCAGACTAAATACTATAGATACAAGATACCTCTTAAATGGTGTGCAGGGTCACAGTATAGGATTCCTATTTTTTCTCAAAACTGATGATTGGTCTAAGTTTTGTGGTGATGGGTGAGTAATAAATATGCAGAAGCAATAAACAGTATTATGTTTTTACCGTTTTCTCTGAGGTAGTTAAAGATGCATTTCCAGCAGTGGTGCAACTGTATTCTGTAAAAACCTAGGTTTGCTAAAACATGAGCCTAAATTTGAGCATAAGGCTCATCAAAGAAATGCTTTTTGCAATGCGTAAATTTCTGGCCTTTGAAGAATAATTTCCTAGACTGGGGTGGCCGTTGAAGAATAGTGAGGAGAAAGATACTTCTCTCCTTAACTCTAACCCTAACTGTAGATCTTTTTTCCCCCATCTCCCCAGTACTGCATAAATTATGGGGAGAGAGGGAAAGGGGGCTGTATTGCTTCTATTGCAATTACAATTTTTTGCTTACCCTACATGACGTTATTAAGATGAGTATGGCTTTTTCTGAAAGTTTTGGGAGTAGGGGTTGCTGAGCTTTAGAGACAATTGACTTTCATTTTTATGTTTTTTTTAATCTAGTAATGCCCACAGTTGGCTGACCTTTTAATTTTTTTTTTTTTTTTTTCTCTTTTTGTCTCCTATTAAGGTTTCGTTTTTGCACTGAATGTAGCCAGGACGGATCCTTGTGGGCTTTGGCAGCCCTTGGAAACTGTCAAAGGTAAAAATCAATCAAAGCTCCATATTGCATTCTCGAAAGTTGGAGGCGAGAACAACGTTAGCCTATACCAGTTCTTCACCAACTATAGGATATGTTGCTGTTTTTGTATACTTTCTAGTGTGTTATTTCCTGTGAGCTTGGGTGTGAAGTTTTTTCTGTAACTGTCTGATATGAATTGTTTTTGTCAGCTAAAGTTGATGCATATGATGTTTTTCTTTGAAAATTACTTGATTTATGATGAGATTTTTTAAAATTGGTAAGTGACTAGTTCTTACAAGCAATGAAGTTGCATTCAGGTTTTGTTTGTCTTCTGGATGTTCTTGCTTTCATCTTAGTACCTCTCAACTCACATTTAAAGTCACAAAAAATATTCTGCTCTTTTTCCATATGTTAAATTTTATGTTGCTTTTGTACATTCTTAACAAAGTTGATGTAAAGCTGTAGCAATTAGTTATAATATGGCTAGACTATCAGTTAAAAATTGACACTTTTTTGTCTACATAACTAGACAGACTAATGATTACAATCATCTGTCAATACAATAGTGTCAAATAAGCAGAGTCTCATTTAAGACATAGTTCAGTACAGCACTGCCTTGTTATGCTTTTTTCAAGTATGCCATGTATACAAGATCACTATCTTTGAAAAGCACTTGTGTGCCTGTTTTGCTTTGTGCTCTGTGAGAGAGCGAGACCCACCCTCAATTTCTGCTTACTGTCCGTAGTGGTGACAGCTTGCACAGCCTTACTGCCCTTCAAGGGTTTTCCAGTGAGCCATATCCAGTTTAGACTTTGGTATTCACAGGAACCACAATTGGTATTACATTAATAAGTGCTTCTCTTGCACCTGCACTCTTTAGAAGCTTGAAATAATTTTTATTTCTATATCACATGAAGAACAGTTTTCCTCTTTAGTTCATACTTGATTGCTGCTGGCAATCTGAAGAAAGTGTGTGAAATGCCTGTGTACTAGATAAGGTGCTCAGTTCCAGTGATGCCTGTTTGATGAACATCAAATATGAAGACATTTGGATTCCAGCTCTCTTGTTAATGAGGATCTTGTGTTTCTGAATGGTGGACCTTTCTGTCTGGGGGAAAATGAGGCCTGAGGAAATACCTTTTTCACTGCTATTACTTTACAGGGATTTATAGGTATGTGAAGATGTGGCTCAGGTTTTACTTGCCAGAGTGGGCTAGAATGCAGTAGTGAGGAGAGAGCTTCCATAAGGTGCACTGTACTTGTGCTTGCACTGAATTTATGACTCATAGCTGTGTCCATCATCCCGACACCACGGAATGAAAAGTGTACGTCTTTGCTGCAGAAAGAGACGGAACATAAATAGGACTAAATATCAAACTGGATTGTCCCAAAGCCATATTGGTTTATGACACCACAATGTTATGGTAAGCATTAAAGGTCAAAAGAACTGCAGCTAGTTCATATTAGCGAGTGTTTTTACCTTTGAGAATAGATTCTCATCACTGTATGATATTTTGAAGAGTTGAATAAAAACTATTACCAACTTCAGACACGCATCATATATTGACGTATCTCTGCATTGCTATCTGTCAGACCTTCCTTGGAGTCCTTATTCAAGCCACAAACTTGGTTAATTTTTCTAAAAGACATCAGGTAAATAATAAGATTGGAGGATTGTGCCATCTGAAGTAGTTTAGGTAGGTATATGCAATAATGGAAGAAAAGGATGTTCATACTTTTGAGCTTTTCCAAGGGTGACTTTGGTGGATGTCAGACCTGAAAATCTAAATACACTGTCTATAAACTTCGCATATTTTTGTCTCCCTAGGAACCTGGCATATCACGTAAATATTGGAAGTAAATAGATGCCTGTTGGCATTTGGCCTTTTTTCCAGTCCTATAGGACACTAGTACAAATTTTGATTGCCTGTCTGTCCTCTGTGTACAAAGTAAACAGCGCTATGTGTAACTTAGCCCTCTGCTCACAGCCTAGTGAGCTGAAGAGGCAGTGTCAACAACATGGAACAATTCTGTTGTTTCTTCACATGCTGGCACTAAGCCGTCACTCTGTCTGAGAAGTCATCCTCAGCTGTAAATGACTGCTATGAAAGTCTGCCATACAGGTAGTTTCCTGTGGATTCAGGAATCCCTAAATGCCTGCTTTTGGCAATAAACAAACTTGAAATACAGCACTCTTGTGTCAGTGGTCATGGGAATCAAGGATTCACATATGCAGAAACAACATAAAAATCATAGTATTGAATGGGACTCATAGTTTGTTGCCTGATGTTTTGTCTCCTGAAAGAAACCAGAAGCAAATGCAATGGGGAAAAATACAATAGAAGGGTAATGTTCAGCAAAACTTCTTCTTGCAACACCTCTAGCAGTCTGTGGCTTAGGGTCCTCCTACACCAGCTGCAAGATTTTTTTTTTTGTGGATTTACTTTTCCCGTTGTGAAGTTTTCCAGTAAATTATAGAACCTTTTAAAATTTCCACCTTCTTGCCATCCCATGGAAATGAGTTCGTTCTAATTGAGCATTGTATGAAATAGTATGATATGTTTTGAACATTAAAGCTGATAAAACGTGAATTACTGGATAAGTGAACAGTGAGTGAATAAATTCTCTTTTTGTTCTCCATTACATTTGGTATTTTTATTAGATTTATTACTATTTTTCTATTTCTTACTCTGTTCCCTGAGCTATGGATAGTTCCAGTGTATTTAATCTGTATTTAAGAGCTTGCTTATCTTTGTTCTTGTAGCCTATCAGTTTTTTTTTCATTTCCTAGTTCTTCTGACTTTTTTTTTGTTTCAGATGCGCTGGTTGGTAGTTTTTTGTCTTCTTCCAGGAGTAATATATAAAAACTGGTGTCAAACTTTGCCACTTTCCATTCCTCTGGTAGAAGATAAACATGGCAGTTTTCCAGAGGTTCATGTTGAAGTTCTTCCAGCATTTTGAATGAACAGTGTCTCGTCCTGGCAGTGGTCTTGGCCTGACCTGACTGGTCTTGTTTTATTTTATAAGGTTTTTTTTAATGGTTCTGTAGCTCGAGTTCAATCTTGCTTATTTCTCTCATTTGAAGCCAGTTCAGTGCCACAGCAATTCTTCTGGCCAAAGCTGTTTTGGCCATTAGACATCAGACTATCTGTCTAACAACCTGTGGAGCTTCCCGATTACTTGAATCATTTGTTGCAAAATGGTGCTCAGAAACTCCCAGCTCCAGCAGCAATGGAGTTGGTTTCAGAAACTGAGCGTGGTGAAGTACCATGGACAGGGCCTCCCCGGCCGGTCCTCCTCCCCTCCTGCCGCCCAGCAGAAGGTAGCCTGACAGCGAGAAATGCTTGTTATATGCAGGAGGACCTGGACATAGATGCATGATACAAGTCTTACTTATTATTTGATACCTACGATTTTTGATTATATACTCCAGGTGAAATATTTGATGAGGATTTAGGTGAGAGTTCTGCTTTGTCCTCATTCCCCTTTCCCCAGAAAAGGAAATTACTGTGTTGTAAGTCTTTACAGCTGTCATGTTTTGCATGAGAGTATATGATATTAGTGAACATAACAGTTTTTTGGTTATAAGATTTAAGAAGTTGTAGGTAATGTTTTTTAGCTTCAGGCCCTGTATGTTTGTAGCACATATTCTTCATTCCTTGAGTCAACTTAATAACCATGAAAGATGTTGTCTACCTGTGCGCAACATACAGAAGACACTGGCATTGCAGACAGCTTTGCCTTATGAACAGGCTTTAACCTTGAAATGAAGGAGGTGCATCTAAATGAACAATTTCAAAGCTTTCTCTTTTTAACCTCGTCACTATTTGCACTCCCAAAGTTGTCAGTTTCCAGGCTTGGAATTGCTGCTGTGAAGGTGACAGTCAGCAGCTCTGTAGCTGAGGTGCAAAAAAGGAGTGGAGAGACTTTAAATGCATTTTAAATGCTGGTGCAGTTGAAGAGTTACAGCATCTTGAGAGGGACAGCTGTTACATGCCAACAGCTCTTGGCTTTGAGAGTTTTTAACTTAGTGTGAGCCCTTACTTTCGATATACCTGGAATGCTATAAATCTGCTGATAGCTTACATCTTGCATTTTGAGAGTCAGAGATTGCTGCTGAATTTATGCTGGTGCGTTTAATCTCCTAAATTGATTAATTTGATCCATTACCCCTGAAAGATGGCTCATCCTCTCGTGTGGAAGACATTCCAATCTTTATAACCACAGTCTCCATCACTATTGCATTCTTCCGTAAATCACTTTACAATTCTAAGAATAGTGTTTGGGGTGTAGATTTTTTTTCAGTTGGAACTGCACTGATACTGTCAAACAAATTCGAAAATCAGTTACAAAGTAATGTTGAATATTGGAAACACTGGTATCTGACCTGGGTTAGATTGGAAATGTCAACCTAAAGATGAATGACTTTATTGGTTCCCTGAACTGTTGAGAGGCTAGAATGTATTTATTTCTAAAATGAAGTCAAGGAAAAATTTACGAAAGTAAGAATTCAGAGGTAATGTGGGATCACTGGAAGTCTAACAATTTTTCAAACTAATAACCATAGAGTGTCTGTAAGCCAACTCTGTGAAGCTTATATTTACGCAAAAGCTGTTTCCTAGTAAGTAAGAATTGCTCAGCTCTAGTCCGTGTGATTATTCCTTACTGACCATAGCTTTAATGAGTAAACACAATGAATAACTAAAATACTCGTCAAAGACATATTTTAAAATTAAAAATAAAGTATATTCATGTTAGGTGCTTTTTTTTCTCTTAATTAAGTAGTGCTGTGTCTTATCCTGAATAACTGTTGTCTTGTTTGTGTAAAACATAAATTGACTAAATATGTGCGGAATGGGAACACTGAGGTTCATAGCTTGGAATTGTTATTTATGTGCAGTGCAATATAGCATAACACTATTAAAGGAAGAAAAATAATTGTTTTTAAAATATGTCTTTTATTTTTTATTTTTTAGGCAGTATTTTGCATTTCTGCAGAGCTTTGCACAGATCCTGTTCCCATGCAAACTGATGAGGGAGAAATACTGGAGGAAGGCAGTCCCAAGGTCAGTGAGGTAAATGCCACTGTGTTTTGGAGGAACAAGAGCTTGTGTGGCTGAAATGGGTGATACGTGGAGTGAACACTGACTGCTGGTGGTGTTTTTAATAAATACCTGCATGCAAGTAAATAATATTGATTACCATGGAAATATTTAAAAACCAAGTTTTTAAAGGCCTTTAGCAAGACGGACTTTTTTGCCATCTGCTAAGGTTTGGAAGATGTGTCTTCGGGCACTCCCAGGGAGGAAAGAGGAAACTCTTGTAAAGAAATACTAACCTTGATTGTATTCCATTTGTTAGGACTGGAAGGTCTTGCCAAGCTTTCTGCCCTATCCATCCACCCTCTCTACTGACTTAAAGAATTAGGCATGTGGGCCTTTAGGTGCAGGTATCAGTGTTAGTGGATTACCGACTGATCTGTATTCAAGCTGTTCTGCTTCTTGTTTCCTTGTACTTGCCAGCATGTGCTTTGTTGTGAGACTGGATAGCAGCATATTGCTTTTAAAGGTACCTCTGATTCTCAACATACCTTCTTGGGAGAAGAGGCTATAAAGAGGGCTGTCGAATACAATGTTGGTTGTGTCCTGCTTTTTGATTACTTCCTGTAAGTGCAGATGTTGAGTCGCGAATTAGTTTGGTTTGCAGGACATAGTGATTATCATATTCTTCAATAGGTTTACAAATTTATTTTCAATGGGTTAGTGTTAACCATGCAACTGATCTGTATTTAAAATATGGCTCCTAAATTTATGAAAATCTGAATCATTGTTAGCTTGCTTGTGGTGTTGTGTAAAAGACTGTCTGAAACTAGAGGACTAAAATTAAAATTTGTTGTTCTCTACCTAGAGCTTTTTTGAGAGATGTTCTCATTGTTTTATGCCCAATAGAACAAAACACTTTTTAAGCTGTAGGCATCAAGTTAGGAGGTGATTAATTATTAGAGAAAAGATTTGGCAATTGTCCTGCATGTACTTTAGGAATTGTGTTAGTTTTAAATAGCTTTGAAGGAAGAATTACTTGATTAGAAGCTGACAAATTAAAACATATCAGTGGATGTACCTGCAGCCATCCAGGGTATTGAATGCATCTCTTGACAAGGATGTGATTACAAGGTTCAGTGGGGGATAAACACATGAGAAGAAACATCATGGTGCGATTAATTACTGATTTTGGTATAAGCATGGTTACTGGTGCTTACTTTTCACCAGAGAGAATCATTGTGTGTGTGTACATATTTATGTATATACACACAGGTGTGTGTGTGTATAGATGGATACATGGCTGTCATTTTTTTGTCTGTGTGGCCGAAGTAAACTGAAGTAGCAGTCTTTGAAACTCTTTGCCTCCAATGAAAAGTAAGCTTTTTTTAATTCTTTTTCTTAATTCTGGGTGTAATGGCGGAGATTGTATCTCTATTCCAGCATTAGATGTTCAAAAAATTTAGTGAGCTTAAACTTAAAAACAAATCTTTTAGACTGACTTTGAATACCTATGTGTGTATGCAGTATTGCTTTGAAACAACTGTCATGTAGAGAACATGGGAGATTTGGAACCATACATCTGGTATTCAGTGTTATTAATTAAAGAGCTGTATAGGAGCAATATATATTAAGCATAAAACTCATGACTACATCTAGTCCTTCTCCCTGTCCTGTAATGTACAGGGCTACTCACTGAAGTGTATCTGTCAGTGTTTCTTTAGTCTGTAAATGGTTATCCTCTCTTTCCTGGTCTCAGGAGAGTTTTATAGCTATAATAGTTGAAGGATTTGTCCTAGAAAAATTTAGGCAAAGTATATTCCACTGTATTGTCTTGTACTGTTAAATCATGTCCGTAGTTTACATGATTTAGTGAGCCATTTTCACAAACATATGTTTTTCGAAGAAATATTTTTTAAGACTTCAGTAATATAGTTCAGGTCTTTTCCTCTTGTCAGAACTTTTTTTTCTTTCACCCTTTAACTCCTCTGTGCAGATGACATAGGTTTTTTTGGAAGAAGTTTTGTGCTTCAAAGACACTAATGTAAGCGCTTATTCATATTTTGTGTGGACCTTTGATTTCTCTCTTTTTAGCCATTCCAAAACACTAATCTGTAAATGAAAGCTAAATATATAATTATTGTTATGCTTATTGTTCAGATCAGTGGATCTTTTTTGTGTGTTTTTCTAGTTTTTTTTTTTTTAATAGTTATATTTAAGTACCAGCAATCCTTTTGGACCTCACTCAGTTTACACTCTGTTCTCAATAAATACCATGATTTACCTATTCTTTTGGCTTCACTAGAAATTATTTTTTTGAGCTGGTAAATGATATCTAAAGAAGCCGTCATCTTCTAGCATTTTGTTTCCTATGAAGAGTTCCAGGTCCTTCTTAAACATTCACATGTTAGCAGCTCTTTTCCTAAACATTGTTGAAGTTGAGTCTGCAGCTCATAGGTCTTATGAGATTAGGTAATGCTGATTAAGCACATTCCAGCCACTTCAGTGCCGATAATTTTGATTATATCATGTAGGAGGTCAGATTAAGGCCCCTTTCTTAGCCTTTGTTCTGAGTAATTCATTTCTAGCCAATAAGAGATGTTTGCATGTGATACAAAGAATGCAATTACTGCTTATGGTGATTTGTAGCATCTTTTATACCTCAGAATAATTATGAAACAAAAGTGGTCAAGCTTTCTGTCTTGAAGTTATTTCTTCAGTCTTGTAGGACTTCAAGAACAGTATTAAAGCTATTGTTGCAAAAGGTGGAGGAAAAGATTGTAGAATTTGTTTTTATACTTTTTTGTTCGTATATTAAGATAAAAACATAAAAATAACATAAAATATAAGTTAAAAACCACTTTATGTTCAAAAGACAAAAGCCCAGGCCTACATACTGGCATGCCTTGACATCAGCTACACTTTAAGCATTTCTGTTTAATAGTAAGTGGCCTTGCTGTGGTTGTGCTTGATACTTTTTGTTGTTTCCAGAATGCAAGATGTTCAGGGGTCTAGTAGGTAGTTCCCCACAGTTCAGACTTTCTCTCTTATTTTGTTTCGATCTTGACATTTGGGCGTCTTGCAGAATGTGCCTGTTACCACTTCACCTGGATTTAAAATGAGAAGTACTTGAACAAGCAGATGTGGAAAATTGTGTTTAGACTCTGTAACCATATTCTTTCCATGCTATATTATATTTTGCCAAGAAGGATATTTGCCAAAATGTCACCTAACAATCACTTCTGACACTGTCTTAATATGATCTCAAGTTAAAAATTGCTCTGTCTTATTTTTCATGAATGTGCATTGAATTTGAGAGAAAGAAAGTAAATATGGTAACTTCTAGAAATCTATTTGTTATGTTGAGATCAAGATGTTTTGTCTTTATCACCATGGAAAGACGTGCTCATAATTTATCTTCGTAAGGAGTTAGGCTCAATACATGAAGTTCAGTATGTCAGAGTGTCAATAACTGACTCTTCTGACTTCACAAAATGGCAAAGCAAGAGGGATTCCTCTTGATACATATTTCAGGAAATGCAGTGATTAGAGTAATAGTCTCAGTTACTTGAAAATGCAGATCTCATGACCAGTTATCAGTATTTGTTTCCAGAGTCTTCTCTGGAAGAGAATGCTTAATTGATAGAAAAGATGTCACTCACTTTTCTCTTTATGTTCTTGACCAGTAGCTTTGGAAGAGGCAGTATATCAATGCTGTCAGCAGTCCTAACCATTAAGAAGCCTTGGTACTTATCTTCTGGAATCACAAGGGCATAACTTGAGGAACCTAATCTGTTGTAGGTTGGGGTATACTTCAATGAAGTATTCTGGGCTGTCAGGGATCGCATCAAAATCATATTCATGGAGATACCATAAACATCAGAGTATAAAGACTTGGGTATTGCAAGAATTAACTTTCTTATGGTGCTAGTCGGAAAATACCCTAAAAAGTTATACATGAAGACTCTACATACATAAACCAAATGATATATCATGCTTTATTCCTTGTGAACTGGCTTGGTTCTAGGACTGTTTCAGATTTTCTGGCAGCCTAGGCTGTATAGTATTCTGAGATTTCAAGGCTAAGCCTTGAAGAGAAAAGGAGACTTCTTTGTGTTTTTGAAAAAGAAAAATTGTGCCTCATGTGGAGCTGAGACACAGTATTTAAAAACTAAATATTTAAGTGCTTCATACTTGCTAATGTTACGTGAGGTATGATTAGAAAATTTAATCTCTGCATTCAGGCATCACGAAGAGTGATAGTCTTGCTTGACTCTTACCAACCTGACAGCACTGCTACAAAAGTTGGCCTTCATGCTTGCCTTTGCCACTCTTGAAAGGAATGACAGAAATCTAGTGGCAACTTCTTGGTAATTAAGCTTAGTGAAAGTTACCGATGGACTCAATACTCACTTTATTATTTGTTTCCCCCACTGTTTTTATTGTATTCATTTTTATTCCAGGTCGTAATTTTTTTTTTTAATATATATGTTGTACTCTCGTTCTTCTCAAGTGTGCTATTTGGGAAGTTTCTACAATTCTTCCCTTTATTTTTTTGACAGCATATCCTTTTGTCATTCATTGGATTGTTTTCCAGCGAAGAGTGGGTTTTGCACATGCTCTTTTCTCTGCTCTCCACCCCTGCCCCATAGGCTGCTTTTGGAAAAGCTTACCATCTTGGTAGCTTTGTTGCCAGGACTTTTCATCTTAACTGGTTCTGTTGTTTGATCTCACAGTTTCTTCCTTGTTGTCAGACTGTCAGAAAATACTCTTTCTGTTAGAATGGCATGAACATGGTAAGGACAGCTGGCACCTGTCAATAGCACACTCTTGATTCCAATAATTATCTGAGTGTCACAAAGGGGGAAAACAACCTGTACGGAAGTAAGCTTTTTCAAATGAGTCCGGAGTTTTTAAAAACCTAGTTATTTCTGGCAGAGGTAGAAGTGTTGTTTGACAGGAGTATTGGGTCTATTTAATCCGTATGATCTGTGCTGAATATCATACAGTGAAATATCCTTTCACTTTGTAAAATAGTTGAGGGATGGAGTGTCTGGTTTCTGGCTTTTCAGGGTCTCTTTTCCTCCATTCGCCAAAAAAAAACCAAAAAACACCCACCAACCAAAACCCACAAACGAAAAAAAACCCAACATTTTTACTTGGAGCTCCACACCCTCTACTGTTCTTTTGGATTATGATTTTATTTTTTTAAATTATATTTTCTGGTATTTAATTTGCCACTAATGATTACTAGGCTTTTTCCGTTAACAGCCTTGGTACTCTGAAAATATCAACAAGCACTGAGCTTTTTGTTTGCGGCTGATTTCTTTTCAGCTGTTTTCATCCATCTGTTAAGGATTACTGCGCAGACAACACTTAAACTTTGTTTCTCAGTTGTTCCTTTGCTGCAAAATATTGCAGGAGGAAGCTAAAATTTTATGCTGGATTTGAAGTATTTTTAGATTTTTTTCAATATTGGCAGGAGCTTTGAGCTTATGTTGCAAACTTCTTTCTCAAAAAATACAATGAGCATTTTCATGTCAAATGTAAAATTTCCCGCTCCCATCCTTGTTGTTCCTTAATCTTTCAAGGTAAAAACCTATGAATTTGCAGGGAAGGAAGGACTTTGACTTAAGTAACTTGTAGAAAGTTATTTATGAATTGTGGTTTTGATTCAGTGTTATAGAAGGGAAAGGAGGAAAAATAGCCAATTCTGCTCTTTTAATGCTTAGTAGGATAAAAATCTAGGTATATAAAATTTTGGTGGAAAATGTGGCTGCCCAGGATTTGTAATAATGCTCAACTCCTAATAAGTACAGGAAAAGTGGAAAGATTCTGTACTGTAGGGTGTTAGATGGTTGTATTTTTTATTCAAAATTTTCACTATTATTTATAGAAATAGTTATTGAACTGAATAGGTAGTCTAGAAATTAGGCTACTTTTCTATATTCCGATGGCTTTTTCAAAACCAGTGACACAAAGATTGAGGCTTGTCCTGTTCTGTCTTACTGTCCAGTGTCACTTACCAAGCTGTTTTGAGGTTACTTATTAATCATTTTATTTCCTTTGCTGCCCTGTACTTATCTGTCAATGTGAATCTTTCCCTTACGTTATTGCCTGCCTGTGCTCATCCTGGTTAATTCTTATCTTTCTTGTTTGTTGGTGTGTAATTGTGAACTAACATTTGCCTTCTGTTTAAATCACTCTTCAGAACTCTGTTGGCACTGGCTGTGGTGTTTTTTGGTTGTGTTTTTTTAATCCTGAAGTATTCACACGGAGGTGATGAAAAGGTTAAAACTGTATGACACTTACTCAAGTATCTTAAGTTCTTGCTTTTGTTTCTTATATGTTGAGAATAAAGGAAGGTAAGCCTGCCTGAGTAGTATTTGTATTTGATCCAGTAAGTTACCTGCTTTTATATTTATGAACAGAAACTTAAAATTCAGAAGGAAGTGTTGTTAGAAGAGAGTGTTGCCAATCAGGAGGTACCTTTCCTAAAAGCATGAGTGTTCCACTAACTGCAATTGTGGGTAAGTTATGCTTGGTTTTTTGATAGTGGATGTTGCTTGATGCTGACAATAGTGCAAAAGTAGGCTTGTGCTTTCATTGTGTGGGATTTAGAATTAATATAGTAAAAAGAAAATCTTAGTTGAGTAGTAAACTTAACACAGCATCCAAAACATGACGCCTGTATCTCTGGGGCTTATAATACTGTTTAGTGATACAAAAATGAGTTTCTATTCAGATGGCACTAAACAATTTAAAACATTGAGGTTGAAGGCCTATACAGTAATGAAATGAAGACAAGGGGTAATGGGCACAAACTGAGGCACAGGAAGTTCCGTCTGAACATGAGGAGGAACTTCTTCTCTCTGAGGGTGACGGAGCACTGGAACAGGCTGCCCAGGGAGGTTGTGGAGTCTCCTTCTCTG
>Ga0065711_1040322_pt1 | contig 17065 bp, 7 predicted proteins | sample Hoacrofraction12_FD_59098 | JGI IMG/M metagenome (GOLD analysis project Ga0065711, IMG submission 59098) | Hoatzin crop microbial communities from Cojedes, Venezuela - Epithelial fraction 12 v2 (version 2) | ecosystem: Host-associated > Birds > Digestive system > Esophagus > Crop | place... | reverse complement strand
GGCGGGATCAATTCTACCTTTGTAACATTAAGCACCTTTTTGCTCTGCCTCTTCCACGGTAATCTTCTGGTTCAAATTCTTACTTATTCTTTTCCTGTAGATGTTGCCAAGTTTAAAAATATATTCATTACTCAGCCATTAAAAGGTTTTTGCTTCCTTTCGGCATCAATAGGCCTTTCTTCATCAAGCAGTTCCCCAGGAGTAAGTCTAAACATTTCCTGAGAAGAGCTGGGCCCCTGCAGCACCCAGTGATTTTGGCAGGATTTGGGAACTCTCGGATGTTCTTCAAACAAGACAAACTTTTCACAAAATTGAGCCTAAAAACCCCAAATCCTCAAACGGCTATGCGCTTAAAAACACACCCCAGGATTCAGACCAGTATTTCTACCTACGGTCTACAAACCACTGAAGACTCAAAAGAGGAAAAAGAAGATCTGTGAAAAGATGCATGTAATTGATGGTAACAACCTCTTCTCTGCCTATTCAAAAAAGGCAAACAAATGAAAGGTTTATGAATTGGATTTGCCCTCATGCACTGAAATGTTTAAAATCTAACTTTTATTTACTTGTAAACGAAAGCCGTTATAGCAATATCGCACTAGACAGGCCTCGGATACTTTCAAAAAGCCTGTGGCACTCTTCAGCCAGAAACGTTTCCAGTAGGAGTGCTCCAAGCTGCAGTTCTCCCCTAAGCAGCACAGCATCCTAGTTCTCCTCCCCTCCACGGTGACGGGAGCTCTCATACCCAAAGTGACCATTCCTGTGTCTCCACAGACACATCATTTACCCTACGAGCAGAAAGCTTTTGATTGCAAGAGGCAAGAAAGCCTCACATGATTAATATATAACAAACAAACAACCCGCTCCCAAAGTGGTGAACCCCTGAGAAGCCAGAATACAGCACGCAAACAGTCAGAGCCTGTTAGCAGAAAGATGCTCCCAACAAAAAAAGAGCAGCTCACGCCAAGGGCCAGCCTCACGTAACAGCCGCATATAGCAGCAGCTTAGAAAATTTGGGGAAATCTGACAATTGCTTCAGTTTATACAATCTTCACTTAGTCATCTTCAACAACAGTACTTAACTATGTTGCCACAGTCAAAGCACCTGAACAAACCAAGAGGCAGTCTCTTCACTCGCAATGCTGCAGAAATGAAGTCTCTATAAGAAACCCAAGCTTTCAACCTCACCCCATGTACACTGGTATTAATAGAATGCTGTCAGAAATGGTGTTAATTATAAGTTACACAGGGAACACCAAAGCTGTCATTCTCCATCTAAATGCAAATGTACTAGGAGGGCTTCTAAGAAGGTGTGGATGTGTGAAGTGTAATTACAAGGACAGCAGACAAGGTGTTGGAACAATGATGAAATTAAGTCTTTGCTTGATCTGGATGTGGCAGGCAAAGGAGGAAATGTGAAAAATTTAAATCACCAGGTACGTGCAATGAAAAATCCTGACCACTTTGCCTCTTAGAGACAAGGCGTTCTGTATACAGTAGCCTAATTCATCAGGCACACATCTCAATTTCCCCAAGCCAAGCAAGCAGTCCAACTGCCTTTCAGCCCTGAAGGCACATATGCCTGTTTGGGTAGGCAAGTAAAGATCTGTAACTTGAGTGCTATTTCAGTAACTGAGTATGCACAGAAAGATTCAGACAAAGCTGCTGGTCTCTTGGCTGCAGTACTGATGGAGCAGCTCTAGATTTGCAGCCTAGGACAGGACCTGAGTGCAGGACTCCTCCTCAGGCTGCGACAGGCCCCATGCAGCTGTGCACCAAGCAGCCTCGGTTGTGGAGGCCCAACTGTGACAAGACTGAACTTACACGGGAGCAGCTTTTGCAGGCAAAAGGAGCCCATCCATGTCTCTTTTCACTTCATCAGCAAGGATCAAAAAGTTAGCCTGGTCAGGATGCACATAGACACATGCCCAACAACTGGAGTTATTTTGCAGAGGTGACAGTGAATAATGAGTTCTTCTAAACTTCATTGTTTGTATCAAAATGGGGTACTTCAGTCTGCCACTAACACAGTTACACTCTTCTACTGCACAGCTGAGCAAACAGTTTCACGTAGACCAAAGTGCCTCCAGAGGTGTTCCCACAGCACACTCTTAGATCCAAGACCAATCAGGTTAAGCTCAGCTGGTATTTTGAGAAACACACACCCAGATCCCTCTGACAGCATGTTATATCCTGACTTTGTCTGAGAATCGGGTCTGTTTGGGGGAATGGCATTCCCTGCTGAGCAGATCCTGCTCTAACAGGGAGGGGACTCTGACTCACCCACGAACACCCCATGACCTGTCTGCAAAAAAGCCTGAGGAAATGATTGCACAAACAAGAAAGACATTTACCCTTCAAAAGTACTTCTATCTTGCCTTCCTAGATCAAAGGCTGCTGGAAGTTAATACAAGACCTTGGCACTATCAACAAACATATGGGGTCTAGCCTTTCTACCAGAAGGCAAACTTCAGGTCTGCCTGGAAGTTTAGCTCAGAGAAAACATCTACTGTCACAGCACAGGAAAACCAGATTTCAAAGGCCAACCACCCTGTTCCTCTTGCTGCCCCCACAGAGATTATGGTTATGCAGCTAATTCACATTCTTATCCCACTCCATTCTACTTGTTGTCTTTTAAGTAGTCCCACAGTCACACCGTTTCTAAGCACTTCCTGCCTCCCTCCCAAAATCTGCTTCAGCATGCAAGTTTGTAAGCTATTTAGAAAGGAATTCTTAGAAGATCCCTAGCATAGCCTTTATTAAGCACCATCCATCACCACAGTGACTGCAGGATCACATTCAAGTTCTCATCTATCGTTCTTTCTCCCGGATTTGTCCTGGTGTCATCCTGCATTAAGCTTAGGCCCCATTCTGACAAGCCTTGGATGTTATCTTCCTGATGGTTTGTCTGTTTTGAGGCAAACTCCTTCCATCTTAGCTTATTTTCCAATGAGAACAGCCATGCTGCATAACAGAGCCTACAGCATCTGCATTCAAACCACCATCTCAAGTGCCTCTACGTGACAGAGCAAGCATTAGCAACATTTCACCTTCCTTCTAAGCCCCCACCAAATGACCAAAAGGCATGAGTCGCCTTGCTGAATCAAGCAAAGGGTAGCTGAGTTGGACCAATTCAGAAACATTGTTGGGTCAAGGCCACAGAACGCTTTTCACGTGAGCGGAACAGAACTTTTTCACTGACATACCTGATGGCTATAAACATCTTGGAAATTGCTATGCACAGACTTACTGCAGTAACCCGCCACCCTCTGCATACACTACGTTTCTAGAAATTCTTCTGGATTGCCCAAGAAACAGCCAGAAACAAGCAGATTCTGACAATAAGCAGACAAGCAGGTAAAAGACATGGCTAAATAGGTTGGTTTGGTTTACAGAGGAGCATATACTTGTATCTTTCCATTCTTCTATCCCGAAAAGCATGTTCCCTTGAGTTGACATTCTTTTTTTTCTTAAAGAAACTCTAACATGTGCTCATTATTTTAAGACACAAAACAACGCAATACTTTTTTCAGTAGAGCACAGTATGACAATCAACACAAGAATTGCATTTATTTTTTTTTCCATTCAAGAAAGCTCTATGAAAAATAAGTGCAGAAAAAGGATTTTTACACAGAAGGTACAGTCAATTTTGCATTTAAAATACTGTCTATAGAGGGTCATTTCTGATCAAATGCTTCATACGCACTTACAATGACATCCCAGTAGCAAGCTTACCCCAGTTACGAACAACATAGTATTGATAGCTATAGAAAGATATCTCTAAAAGCATGAGTTACCTTTACCACAAAAAACGGCTATTGCTTTTTTGCGGTTTTACCTACCAAGTGCCATGTACACTAGGATTGAAACCTTACTAGCACTTGCACCCGTGAAGATGAACATATTTTTACCTGCCTTCCTAAAGTCAGCAGAGCTCCCCACGTAAGAAACATGACACATTTCCAGATCAAAGCCCAGACTCCCACCAAATACTACACACGGAAAAAAAAATGTCACAAAGTCCTCACTTAGTGTCACGCATGCCTCTACAGAATTATTAAAAAATTGATGTGACAAAATAATAAGGAAAGAAGAGAGGAAAAAGACGGGAGAAGTAAGTCACAGAATTTAGTTCAGGGTTTCTTCTTCCAGAAGAATGCCAGATGTTGAGAAACCCATCCAAAAACAGTATCAATAGGCAAGGGAGAAAATACCTCTAATAGTGTCCTCTCATTTTGACTTCCTCAGATAAGCAGGAGGAAGACAGAGACAGCTGAAAAACACACTCACACAAGGCACAGGAACTTTCCAGGGCTGATCTTGCTCCACCCAGTCTAAACACTGCAATACAACATAGATGCAAAGTAACTTCAAAAGGAAGTGACCTAGGATCAAATCTCACTAGGGAAAGTGTCTGTTTAAGTAACCTCAGATGTACCACAGTAGCCCAGCGTTGCAAAAGAACTGCTGTCACAGTACATACGCTTCCAAAAAAGTAACCAATCTTCTATTGACCTGCGCTACCTAGAGTCTGATTTTGTTAAAAACTTACTGCAGTTAAATCTTCCTGTTGCCAGAGTGCAGCTTTTTAACCAGCTGTTTCACATGGAAACCCATCTTGAACACAAGATCAAGATCTGCTCCTCCTCAGAAGTGACCTTTCCCCATTTTTAACAGTCAAGATTTAAAAGTCAAGAGGCGGTCATACAGTCTCGCATCAACAAAAAGCAACCCTGTACTATATCCCTGACTTGCCACAGGGCAAGCGCAGGCATGCTGGCAGCAGGGTAACAAGCTACTGTGCGTCAGCTGCTGTTTAAGTAACTGTTTCAGAGGCTTACCCTGCCTCTGCCACACCTGGAACTTGCTGCAAGGTGGGGTTTTTTGCCACTCTTGATGAAAACGGAGGTGAAGAACTTAGCAACTGCTGTGAAATGTGGCCACGTTAGAGCAGCACAGTGGCAATTTGTTTGGATAAGTCAGTGTTCAGACAGTATAAGGGCAATAGGAAAAATCAAGGTCAGTTACACCCAGCAGAGACCCAACTCTACACCTTCTGCTCTCCACCAGGATTACAGCATCCGAAGAACTCTCACCACTGCCCTACAGCATTATCCCCTCCCACAGTGTTTCTCACTCTCGATTATCTACATGCCACTGGTAATAAAAACAATCAGGCACTTCTCCCAGTTGTTTAAGTCAGCCTGAGACACATATATAAATCTAACTGAAGTGTTCGCTTACAAACCCCAGCTCAGGAAAATGATGCAACCGAAGTAAAACCAGTGGAAGAGTGCCAAAACTCAGGTTTTGTTAAGCCCAGCTGGATCCTCTAGCACTGTGCTAGCCAAATCTTTCTGTCACAGCTCTTTAAGTCAGTTGTATGAGCACAGGAACAGGGAAACTACTACGTGGTAAGCATCAAGCCTTTCAGAGCACAGACAGTCTTTTGCTGCATGCGTGTGTGTGCACAGCTGCCCTGCACAGTGACAAGGTGTTCCCCAACAGTAACACAAGGGCCATAACTGTGATGTTTTACCAACTCATCTACCACTAGCAAAATACCACTGTTTGTAACGTTGATAAGGCATACTTCAATAGACAGAAGTGGTTATCAGCTGCTGCTCAATCAATCTGCAGGCTTTCTTCACTGAAGTGCTGCATGTAATCTCCCACCCTACCCATCTGCCTCCTAATTCCTACTCTCAGCAGCAGAAATCCAGCACCTTGGATCAACTGTTCCAGGCCTTGAATTATCTTTTTTGTTGTTATTTTTGTTCAGTGCAATAAATTTATTGGTAATAGGTTTGCAGGCAGCAAGAGAACCGTGCATTTGCACTAGCAATCTACAAAAAAATGGAATGCGAAAATGAAAGCAGGTTTCTATTTATATAAAATAGTCTCCAAAAGAATGTCTTTTACTGGCAAATCTTGGAGATCTGAGAGATTAGGTAAAAAGTCTGTTGCAAACTAGTACTGGTTGAGAAAGAGCCAAATAATCAAAGGATCAAGGAAAACAAAAACGTTTTTGCCCTTAATATTAATTTCTCAGGCTTATTTTAACTCATTTTTTCACACAATGACAAGATTTTGATTCACACACATATTTCCACTATACTGACTGTAGGAAATGAAACCGTGATTGCTTAGACCTACTGTTTCTTCACACCAACTGTCCAAACATTTTATTCCAGACCTGGCACAGAAGTACTCAGTCAAGTCAACTCCTGTGGTCCCCCTAACCCAACTACTGTTTCCCCAGGGTCCTCACAAAAATGGTACAGTCTTTCCAAGAACATTCTCAGTTGAAAGGTCTTCAGAAAAAGATAGGTTACAGCAAAGCAAAAAAAAACAAAATCTAGATTATATCAGCTATTATAATTCAGAAAAAAAATGTTTAATTTTCCACGTGAAATCATTTTGCGAGTTAAACCAAGGATTCAAGCCTTACCATCTATTTTTCTACCTCAGTTCTTCGAGTATATATAAATGCTTACTGCAGGTGCAAAAAGTCAAATGCAATAAATTTTCTACTTTAAGATTACATTAAAATTATTCATGCAGATGTGCCTTTTGTTCACTGATTTTATAGAACTGGCTTCCCAAATGCTATTAAAAACACCCCATTATTGTTCTCCACTACACCAAAGAAGAATTTTAACAAGATAGTTAGTAAAAAAGCTACTGCAATGTTTAGCGAGCAGCTGCTTCACGTGTCTGCATCTTAAATCTCTTCTCACATAATACTCCTCCTCACATAGCTAACATCCCTGTACACCCAGCTGAGTGAATATGTCACTGGTTTTCCTGTAGGAGCCTGCTATCAGCTGACCATGTCCATGCTCTGCCAAGCAGCTCACAAGTCTATCCAGCCCCACTGCCGTGTGGTCCACAGGTGCCACATCATAGATCTATTGCCACAGGGTGCATTGCACCCTCATTTCACACGCAGCTCAGCTTCATCACCATTTCTCCACAAAAAACCCCTGCACACTCCCCACACTCAGGCAGGTGAAGCACCAGTTTCTGCATTACTTCATCTTGCTTTGCATAACACACAAATACATGCACATACATCACAACTTATCTTTTGTCACTTCTCCTCTTGAGGCAAGAGAACCATCTGTACCATTGTATCGCATGTAAGCCCGTTCCCTTAAACACTTCCAAAAAAACCCTGTGTTTTTCAAAGACTTGATCTGACCCAGCCTTTCCTGTGAAGACAGTTTGCAAGGCTGGCAGGGAGACTGCTGCAGAGCCTAAAAGCCTTTCAGCCTCTATTTCCTACACAGTTAGAAGGGTCCTTCTTTATACCCTCTGCTACCATTCCCAGTTGTGGACTAACATGCACTCCTGAAGCCTGACAGCTTAACACAAAAAAAGCCCAACATTAAAAGGAATGTAACATCAGCCTTCGCATTTGCTCCTTTTGAGACTGCAATCTGAAATTGTTTAAGGAATAAACTACACATCAAATGCTATCATTGGTTTTATTTGCTATGAAGCATAACAAAAGCAAAAACTACAAATACAGCATTTGAATCCATCTCAGAATCATGGACATCTGCAATTCTGCCTCCTGAATCTTTAGCTCCCTGCAACCTATTAAGCACATGAGCAAATCTATATTTCTGTGAAACATATTCTCTGTGTAAAATCCTTCTCAGACAATTGACTGAATCAGACCTAACATGCTATAAACTAGGAACAGGACAGGACTGTAACTAATTTGAGATTAAGAAAAAATTAAAGAGTATTAAAGCTAAATTCTTTCATGCTTTCATAGGAATTAGCAGCAAATAAATAATGCATGAATTAAAGTTTCCTATTCTTTGGAGTTTTCCACTTACATAACAGCATGTACCGAGTAACAGGTTGGACAAGTCTTATCTGCACAGCAAGGACTAAGTAGGAACAGAAAGAGATTAGCCATGTTTGTAGAAAAGATCTGTTTATATGCTGAAAAGCCTATTTAAAGATCTTTCCCCGCAGTCTCTGCCAGACTATAATTATTCCAGAAGTATTTTCTAAATTTTCCATCTACACACATGCGTGCCTGCTAATTTTCCTATGGTTTGTTACTGTTGTTCAATTTTATTGAGGTGTACATGCTCCATATCCGAGTACTTCTCTATGTTTGAGTTTAAAACTGCATTCGAGTCATTAGCCTGACGTGTATATAACAAAGCATCTCATTGTCATTCAAAAGGACTTGGAAAGCCCTCAAACTATGCAAGAGCAATAGTCCATGACAGGGTGCATTAGGCAGGTACCGATGCATCCCTAATGCACATTGCAAAGCATACTCCGCTGCAAAATACATTCTGAAGTATCTTATCTTTCCTTTTTCCTGCTTTTTAAAAATATTTACATGCAGTTCATTTTCCACAAGCTATTACTTTTAGCAACTACTACAAAAAGCTAACCCTTTAAGAAAATAATAATAATAATAATAAAAGCCACAAATCCTTTTCCACTTCAATTCTGAACACATTTATTCAACATCTCCCTAAATTTCCAATTTAAAAAAAAGGAAAAAAAGAGATCATTTTCCTCACATCATCTGAACCTTTATTTGAAAAGCTCCTATCTTTTCCTCAGTATTGGAAGCTGGATGAGAAACAGCAAACTGCTCAGCTTTACCATCGTTAGCAACACTTGTGTGCGGGCACTGGCTCAGCTCAACGCAACAGCTAGCTCCAGTTCTCAGGGGACAGCAGCGTGGGTTTGGCAGCACCCAGAGACCCACTGCAAACACTGGAAATCTCTCAGACTTGCTTGGTGTGGGCATGGCACTTGGTCTGCGTCTGTGTGCACGAGACAGAGAGTCCAACAGGCACGCATCATGTCCCAGACATGCAAGGAAAGGCTGGAGTGACAGAGGGGCTTCTGCAAGTAGGTGAAGTCAGGCATCCTTGTTCTTAGGCAGCACAGGGAAACCATGCAGTAAACGGTGGGGAAAGCGGACTGCTGCTGGGAACCAGCAAGGCCACTTCCAAAACACTTACCTTGTCTCTCTGAGCAACATGTGCTCTTGGAGCACATATTCCCCGATAACCATGCTCTGTTCTGGAGAGCACACAGCTGTATGCCAAATGAACTGCCAGCTCAACACCGAGCCAATCTTTTTTTCACCTGCTGCCGCCTAACCTAGGTGAGATATTCAAAAGATGGACACAGCTTCTGTAAGGACTAATGTGTCTCAAAAGGCTCACAGCAATACCAAAAAATGGTAACGTCAATGTGCCTTTAAGCACATCTCCTTTGCTGCTTAAAAACGTGAGATGTTTTTGTGAACCACGTAACACAGCAAAAGCCATGATTTTTACATGGACGCAGAGGGACAACGCATTTTCTAGCTGAAATGGCAAACTACTACATACCAGGAGCTATCTGGCAATAACTGGGCAATGTGCTGATTAACACTTTTTCTCGGTTGTCTAAGGACAGTGCATGCATGAGTATCTCGCCATTATTAATTAATCGGTCTTTGTACATTTATCCTCATAGAATTTACATGTCCCACAAAGTTAATACCCTGAATGAGGCAATTTCTACCTCCAAAAGCACTTGCCATTTTCAGCTTATTTGCCCTGCTTAGCCTGATACTCAGATTGGCAATAAATCATGGTTCTTAGCAGCTGAAGTGTTTAGTGTCTTTCATTCAATATTATTCCCTCCCCACAGTCCCCCCTGCAAGTACAGTAATCATGTACTGAACAGACATTTACAGCACCGCAATTAGGAGATTATTCCATTAGGCTTTGTATTTCTATCTGGTTTTACACTTCCATTAAAAGCATTTTGTTAAACAATTGAGAAACAAACATAATGCAACCACAGGAGTCTCACCAACAGATGCCTGCGAGGCAGAGCCCCTGTGACAAGGCCCAGAAAGGGCAGGCAGTGCTCATGGGCCCACAGAGATGCCCTCCTATCATGCGGGGCCCCAAAACCAGGGAGACGACAGGTAGCACCACTATAGATGGGTCAAGGTGGAGCAAACAAGGGAAGAGTCGACTGCCTGCCAAGAGTTTGGGTGAAACTGGGGAAGAGTCACCGGCTAGACACTTATCTGCGGGATGAATTCCTATAAACACAGCATCATTGCTCATGCCTCTAAGAGAAGAGTAAGAAACATCAAGGAAATCTTACTTCTGTAAAAAGTGACCACTCCCGTCCCTTACATTTCACTACGCATGCGGGGCTCGGAAATTCAAGTATTTCAGACATCTCCAGTGCTCGTGCAGCCTCAGTCCATACATTTTACCAGCCAGAAAACTGAACAATGAAATATGTTTGACATATCTGTGGGTGGTTCCCCTTAATCCTTGTTTTAGACTTTGTTGTTTGGTTTTGGGTGTGTGTGTGTCCCCCTTCCTCCTTTTTCTACAACATACCTCTGCTGCTCTTTCCCAAGTTCTTGCCCTCTGCCTGATCCATTTTAAGCCTGTAAGAACTGGAAGTTACTGGTGAAAGCCCCCCCCTTCATCCCGTGTGTGAAGTTTCAGCCCTTGGCAATGGTCAGTACCAATGAACCCCTTGCAAAGTAAAAAGGCTGTGACAAGAAGATGCTCTTCCTCAGGACCCTGGCAGGAAGCACATGGAGTGAACAGATGTTAGATGCAATTCCTGCAAATGGAAATTAGAGAGGAAGCTCAACTTCAGTTTTATTAAAAATATGCCCATCTCAGCTATGAGAACATATGGTCACATCACAGAAACTGTTCTTTCCTTATTCAAGGAGCAAAACTTGACAGCCAACTAGTAAAACACAACTAGTCAAAGTAGTTGTTGATTACATTATAACCCTTCTATTTCATTGGCTTCCAGACTCCGTATCATTTTGTTCCCAGTTTTAATCTTCTAAGGGATTGGTATCTTTCCAAGATTGTTCTCAAATGGTTGTCGTTTTGTTTGGGGAAACTACCACTCTCAAAGGAAGTCACATCTGCCCAGAAAATAATGGTGCTGATTTCCTGCCAAACTTGTGACCAAGGCTGGAAAATTACACCACAGTGCTGCAGTAATACAGGGGAGGAGTTTCACCAGGCATATGCAGCATTTTGTCCACTCAGCAGTGACTCAGGCTATCTTCCAGGGATACATCGCCTTCTCTGATAAAACTCATCAGAGCCTCTGCCCTTGTAAGTATTTTCATCGTAACAACTAACGGCCTCTTCGAGTCCCTGTCCTCAATGCCTAGGTGGTGACAGACAGTTTGGAAGGAGGATGAATCAGCATCGCCTCTCCCTGGGGTTCCTCATCCCCTGCTCTCCCATGCATTTTCCCAATGACACGTATTCACCGCCCTTTGCTCTCTAAGGGACCAAGCAGATGCCCTACAGTAACCATTGCGTCAAATTTCTGAAGAAGGTTTTAAATTCTTCTGTGTAAGCTGCTGCATTTTCCCCTCACTCCCTGACTGTCTGTTTAGACCTACATCCAGCTTTAGAGCTACATCCAGCATCAAGCGTGGTAAGCCTCTTGAACAACCTGCTTCTAACCAGACAGCTTCCCATGTCATCACAGGGATGCACTTCCTCTGGATTGCTTCATCCCTCTGTAGTCTCTCGCTGTCCCAGAGATTCACTAATGAGGCGTCCACAAACATGATGAATAACAACTCCAACACCAGCTAACATCCCATATAACCCACGTAACATCCAGCCAAGTCATCTGCAGAAAACTAGGTATTTTCAAGAAAGTGCAAGCTGATCATAGGGATTTGGAATTTTTTTTTTTTTTAAAGCACAGGATAACTAAATATCCCTAAAATATCAGCAAACAGTTTCTAATGCATTCTGTGTATTTCCCATCTTGCTCAATTGCTTAGTTGTTGCAGTTACTAAACTTGCAACCACAAGAGTAGACATTTTGCACAACAAACCTGTTAGGTGCAAGTATTTCTGGAAGCCACATGATAATTGGGAAGGAGGAAAGAACAGAGAGAGTCACTATTTCTGCACTTTCCTATTCCGCCTGAAACTTTCCTTTTATCCACCCCCAGAACAACTATTAGAATCCCTCCCAGTCAGCATATTGTGCCTTAGCCCCACATTTTTTCACTTAACACAGCCCTGTTTAGAATTACGATGCTTGTAGCAGTACACACAACAGAGCAAGAACAAACGAAATGGTAAGGTTAATATTCCTCCCTTCTCCCACATCTCTTTTCCTCTCTGTCACACACACAAGTAGAAGTCATTCCTCAGTTTCAAGCTATGAATCAGGAAGCCATTTCAAGCACCTGCTTATACACACACATAAACACCATCCTCCGTGTAAAAGATCCAGGTCAAGAATTAATTTTGAGCACAAGCTCAAGCATGGCTCTTTAACAGGAACGCTTTCTTGAATTGAACTTGAAAGCTTAACGCCAAAGGAAACTAGAAAACCAGATACGGGTCTAAATTCCCTCTTTCACCAGAGTAGTTCATTGCCATATAATACATAGTTTAAGCCTCTCAAAAGATGTGGAGGCAACAGATCAGCTGGAACCAAGTGCACATGCTGAAACACTACGATGTGGCCCCGAATTAGACTGATGTAGAAAAATGCAGAGGAACCCATGAAATTCAAAGCAGCAGCTGTAACAACACCTTGCACGTACACCCTGCTGAGCCCCGGCACGCTGCCTCTCACTGCTGCCTCAGCTTCCAGCACACCCTTGGCAGGCCAAACTCACACAAACCATTTCAGCCCTCCTCTGGTTTCCTACTTTCCACTGAGACTTCGCTGTGCGTCAGCAGGATCCAAGATCTGTATCTAGTCAGTGCCTGCACCTCACTTGCATTCAGTCTTATTTGCACTTACTCACCAAAGGGAAAGAGAAGAGGGAGGCGTGAAAGAATAGTTCAAGGACTTCTTAAGAAAACTGCATAACTTAATTAAGGACCTTTTAAATGCATCATATTAACCCCAGTGACTACTACTGGTTTTTCATCTCTCACACTCTGGTTCTTGTGTGTTCAGGGACCTCTCTAGGGGAAAGAAAGAAATATTGAACAAACAAAACTAAATCACTATTTGGCTTGGCAGATTACTGTACATGAACAGTCTTTAAAGTTATTACACTCAAGTAAACATAACATATCGTCTGTACATTTCTGTCATTAGGCTGAGAGGGAGGAGGATGGCCCATTTTCAAGGAAGCAATTTTTAAAAACGGAAACCATTAACTTAATATTTAATCAATGCACAAAGGAACAAGGAAGCAAAGAAGCAATTTTAGCAGTATTTCCCCTGTCCATAAGTTGCATACTTTTTCATCTGCCCCATACATGACAACCCTCGCCCATCAAATCAGTGAGAAAGCTAGGGACCGTAGGAAAAAAAATGAAAGGACGGCTAATAAAGAAATCCATCAAAAGAAAAGCAAAAGATAGGGATGGGACACTGTCCTGGTGTCAGCTGGGATAGAGTTAATTTTCTATCCTAATAGCTGGGATAGTGCTGTGTTTTGGATTTAGCATAAGAACCTTGATGATACAGGGATGTTTTAGTTACCGCTGAGGAGTGCTTACACAGTGTCAAGGCCTCTTCTGCTCTTCATACTGTCTTCCCAGCGAGCAGCCTGGGCGTGCACAAGAAGCTGGGACGGGGCACAGCTGGGACAGCTGACACCAACTGACTAAAAGGATATTCCATACCGTATGACGTCACGCTCAGCATATAAAGCTGGGTGAAGGAGGAGGAAGTGGGGGATGTTCGGAGTGATGGCGTTTGTCTTCCCAAGTCACCGCTACACGTGATGGAGCCCTGCTTTCCTGCAGATGGCTGAACACCTGCCTGGCAATGGAAGTGGTGAGCGAATTCCTTGATTTGCTTTGCTCACTCGCAAGCGCGGCTTTTGCTTTACTTATTAAACAATCTTTACCTCAGCCAACGAGTTTTCTCAGTTTTACCCTCCTGACCCTCTCCCCCATTCCACCAGGGGAGAAGTGAGCGAGCGGCTTGTATGGTGCTCGGTTGCCAGCTGGGGTTACACTATCCTAGAAACAGAAAGAAGAGTTTTCTTCGCAATACCTTTTTTATATGGCATCTCTATCAGACTTTTTCAAGGGGGGGAATATTTTTAAACATGACTTTCGAGGTTTTTTTTCTGCTGGAGCTGAAGAAAGGACTTTTTTCTCCCCCTCCCCACTGTTTTGGCTAGCACAAATGACTACTGTCAAATCAGAAGGTACAAGAATAAGCACTCTTTAAGGGAGCCGAGTGGAAATGGTACTGAATGCAAGTTCCTTGACTGAGACACCACACACTCCATACATGTGTCTCTATAATTAAGTACAGCACAGATACTAAGTCAGTTCTTAGGTAAGGGCTGAAACAACTGTACTTGTCCACAAAACAACACATGGTTCAGCCCAAAGGACGGAATGCCAACTGAATATTTGTTAGAGTTAAAAATTAACCCAGATCACATCTGGCTTTATAAGATCAGAGGATGAGGGAGTGGAGGTCATATGTAGTTTTCACCTTCTTTGTTTTGGGGTGTTTTGTTTTTAAACAGCACAGTTCCTAAGCTGTCATGATAAATTCTCTCACAAGTTGTTCAGATAGTGAAACATCATCAACACACACCAACACAGCTGTCAAAACAGAGCCCGAGAAGCTTTTGCTTGCAACTACCAGACTACATTACAATTACAAACTGCTTTCATTTATTAAAGAATTACAGAAAGAAGGTTCTGGCTGTGAAACACAGTGCTACTCTACATCAGGTGCCTATATTCTAAGAGAAAGGAACAGCAATAGGCTCCCTGCATGTAAATTCAGTCTGTCCCTCCAAAGATGTATGAAAAAGGGATGTGTAAAGAGAGAAACCTATCTACTGTAGGTCAGTTTGTTCAGTTTACTTAACTGACTTGGAAAGAAAACATACTTTCCAAATCATTATGAACGAGACTAATTCACGTATTTAAATAGCAGAAGACCAGCTTGAGAGCCAAGTTTTAATGCTATCATTTCTGCTGACTGACAATTTCATCCATCCACTTTAATCCGCTGTGGTCCTACTTGTGCAGAGTTGCACTGTCCATGCACTGCAGCACTGAGCAACAGCACTATGCTATGCTCAGCCACATGCTAAGGTAGGTACAGAAATTCCAGTTTGGGGCTGTCTCATTTTGTCTCACTCGGAACCAAGGCTGAGGTCACTCCATTCACCCACCAAGAGCCTGAAGCTTGTCTGGAAGCAGGGAGGGACAATCCTCAACAAAAAGTTAAGGGTATCTTCAGAGGGAAAGTCTAGACTTTGATAAAAAGAAAGCTGTTAACATTTTTTCTCTCCTCCTTTCCCAAGTTAAACTCTTCACCCCAAACTGGTTAGGCTGCCTTGCAGGCACAATTTCATGTATCTGCATAGAAAGTCTTTGATAAAAAAAAATAATTTCCAGCGTGGTTTATTCTTGCACGAAAGGCTGCAGTCTGTAGATAAAGTGTATAGATATTCACAACCAAACTTTCAGCACACCTCTGTACTCAGAGATACTAGCTTAAATTCACCTCTCACAAAAACAAGTAACTTTCCCTTCAGCTGTTGTTATTAATGGGTTCCCTAGTAAGCTACAAAATCACTCAATACAAACACTAGTATCCTGCTAAGACAGTCTAGAAAGTAAATCTTTTTTCCCCCCCAAATGACACTTACTGAGTGATATGCTAAAACCTAAAAAAAGGGTTTTTTCCATACGGAAAAAACACTCCAACATCTGTTGCAGCTAGACGGCACACCTTCACAGCACTATTAGTGTCATCTATGTTCTCTTTCAGCTTTCTTACTTGCTATTTCTTGATTACTTTGTACCATGTAACTTAGGAACTCTGGGTTTTCCCACCACAGAAGAATTACTGCCATCTCCTTCATATATCACATCATTTTCTCCCAATAGCTTGATGACATTAAAAATTCCCTATACCTAGAAGAACAAAAGCCATACAGGTATTCTGAGAGTCCTGGTGCCAGTTTTGTTACAAACAAACAGAGAACTGTAAGGGAAAGCTTTATGTCACTTAATTCACTAAATGAACAAAAGTCTTTTTTCAAAGGTGAAACACCGAGTTACTGAATTTTTCCAAGTTAGCCAATTTAGTAAGTTTTTTTTAGCCTATTATTTTTAATAGCTCGGAGTATGAGTCAATTGCTTTTCATGAAGAATGCAATGGGCAGTTTGTGCAGTTACACAGAATTTTCTTAAGCTCCAGACTATTTGTTTCTTTACTCCTGTAGTCCAAGGAGAACCAGGCATTTCCTCTTAGGAGAGTCACAAACACCAGCTAAGCAAAGAAAGCCTATTATTAGTTTGCTGAAGCCAGCCCATATAAAATGGATAGGGGTTTGCAAACAGACAAAGATCATTAACGGTGTTCCAAAACCTCGGCAAAGTGATCACATTCCCTTTAAATATTAAGAGACTCGTCCACCTTGTTTCCAGAATGAAAGTTACAGGGTATCCTATCCTGTGTTAAATCAGAAACCCAAAATCAAACCCAAAACTTCATATATTTAAACATTTCTGAGACACAGAGCATCTAAACAAGTCGAAAATCCTGACCTTTCAAAAATGAATGTGCATAAAACATACTCACAGACACAGGGGAAAAAAAACCCCAAACATACAAACTCCATATGCTTCTGAATTGACATTCTTAAAATTTTAAAACCAGCTAACTATTTTTGAAGGGAGAAGCACTGCTTTGAGTACTGCCATAAGTATCCTATCAGCCTGCACAAGAGACAACCCACAGGGAAAGCATCCTAGCCCAAAGCTCCCTCTCCAGACTTGGACGCACCTCAAATCTGGGTGTCCATCAGTCAAGATCGCCCCACAGCACAGACTGAAAATTAACTACAAGCCAGGCTGCAACTGAAGAGTTTACAAGTGGGCTTGGCTTCCCAGTAGCAAACACTAAAGAGAGGCGCAAGTGAGAAAATGGCAAACAGACCAACCACAACCAGGTATCGCACTGGTGAAGGCCCAAAAAAAGTACCAGAACCAAATGCAATCACCCCACACACTGAAGACATAACAGTTTAAAAAAAAAAAAAAAAAAAAAAAAA
>Ga0065711_1040321_pt1 | contig 17065 bp, 8 predicted proteins | sample Hoacrofraction12_FD_59098 | JGI IMG/M metagenome (GOLD analysis project Ga0065711, IMG submission 59098) | Hoatzin crop microbial communities from Cojedes, Venezuela - Epithelial fraction 12 v2 (version 2) | ecosystem: Host-associated > Birds > Digestive system > Esophagus > Crop | place... | reverse complement strand
GGGGGGGGGGGGATGGGGAACCTTTGCTGCAGGCAGCAGGGGCTCAGCACCTCTGCTTTTCCTTTATCCTTTGCCTCTCCATCTCCCAGGGGATTCCCAGTTGCAGCAGACACAGACAGTAAATGCTAGGTCCAAAAAAGGGGCAGGCAAAGTGAATGCAGTTTGAATTTTGGACTGGATTTTTAGCCTAGTCCTTCCCAGAGACAGTGCAGGCACCTTCAGGTCATCTTCTAATTGCAGAGCTAAAAACCCTAATTCCACCTCCCAACAGTGAATGTGAAATTAGCTACTCTCTAAAGCTCCAAAAGGCAGCAATCAGACTGAGCTCAGTTTTAAAGTCCCTGCTAGCAATTGATCTCTGCAGGAAAAGTACTTGTATTTCACTCCAGTTTTCAGGTATTTGTAGAGTACAACAATGGGAGGCAAAAGACACGGGTGCTTTGTACCAAAAATACTGTGCACATGCACTATTGTGTTCAGCTCACACAGAAATTCCGTGTTTAGATAAAGATGTTCTGATAAAGAGGCAAAATGATCTGTCACAGGTAGAGAAACAAACTGCAGAAACCCCAGGGAGATGACAGAGGCAAGTCTCCCGAGCCGCAGCGCTGTGCTTGAAGCACGACCCCTTCACTAAGCGAGTCGGGGACAGGTTGCTTGCCTGACACCACCTCGAAGCAGCTGATTTGAACACTACCGTATCTTTTCATACGAACAAGAAATTAGGTCAAAACTTTCTAGGAAATTTCTGCCGCCTATTTTAGAATGCAGTTCAAAAGAGCAAAGGAGAGGAATTCTATAGAAACCCACACGCAATCTCCTGTGGAAATGAAACATTAACAGGAAGAAATCTTGTGACTGAATACCACTGAGCTGACATCCAGGGGCTTACCTGGTTAAAAGCCTCAGTACAGCTCTGCAGCAGCAGAATGGGAAGCAAAGAAAGCGAGTAAACTTAAAACAACCCTTCCATCAGCGCCCACCCCAAGGACAGAAACACCATTCATTTTGTTAACGTTATGGCACCGTTTCTCCCTGCTCCCATCTCCATCAGCAACTTGGCTGCAAAGAGCCACTTTAGCCTTTTACCAACAGTAACAAATCTTACCCAGCAGTGGAGTTTTTATCAGTAGTTAGAGCTACTCGCTCGTGTTCGGTATTAAAGCGTTCTCTCTTCTAAAGCACTATTTTCATTAGATGATCTCTTCCATGAGGAAAAAAAAAAAAAGAAACAACACTTTGAGCCAGATTTTTACAAAGCTATTAGGCTTCTGCTTAATTTAAATGCATAACAGCAGGCAACTCAGCCTAATTCTCTACTTGAGCACACAGTCTCCTGATTTACACACACAAGTGGAATAGCTTTTGCGGATACATATTTTGATAGTTTTATCCTCCTTGTGTTTTAATAATTTACCTTTACTTATGATATTCTTAATTCAGACTTAAATTACTCAAACAATCATTTAGCACACAGACTGCATTGACAATTTCCTCCAGCTGGTTTGAAAATAGAGTTCATTGGACTCCTTTTATCCCAAGTCATCCCATGATGCAGGAATTTTGGGCCAGTCCCACATTTGAGAGAGAAACCTGGGTTTTGTTGTGAGTCAAAGGGTGAGGAGAAAAAGCACAGGGTTTAAGTCCACACATCATTAACTCCTCCCAAACAGCCAGAGGGAACACTGAATCTCACTTTTATCACTGATATATCTTCCTGCTGTTTCCACACTGATCTCTCCATAGGTTCCTTTGATTTATGAGGTCAATCTTCTGTTGACAACTGATTGAATTAGTTACTCTAGAAGAGCATTTCTGTCCCAGAGCAGGGAAGGTTTTTTAACTCTTTTTTGTTAGCTGTAGTTCAATCCAAGTGACTGGACATGCAGCTCATCTCTATGCGATGGTTACATTTCAAAACATTCCAGAGACTTACAACTTTCTTTAGAAGATTCAAGAGAGACAAAGATCTCCTCGATCAGGTGAATATTGTTTTTTTGCACAGAGAATAGCAGGTTGCAGGACGTAATATCAGATAATATTTCATAAGCATATAATTACTGCTGATTATAATTTATACTGGAATACAGCTAGCATCAGTTTCCAAAACATTTCCACCTGATCATGCAATTCTTCCTAAAAGGACACCATAAAATTAAGCTCCTCCTGAGAACGAGACTGCCACCTGAGGATAGCATAAACTTACAAAATAACATGGATCAGACACTGATCCTGCAGACTTAGTGGTGCATAGACCCCAAGCCACAGATGAAAGCTCTGCTAGGCTGGGGCTGTGTAACCTGAGTAGAGACAACTCCTAATATTGCGGGCAAGTAGGGAATGGGCATCGCAGAAATGCCAAAGGGGATGCTCTAATGCCAACAGACTTGTAATCCACACAAAGTTGTACACTTCATAGGCTTACAACCCTAGCTAGGTGATGGGGAAGAGGACCCGAAAAAAATTATTATAGAGGAAAGGGTAGGAAGCATGAACTTTTCCACTTGCACAGCTACAGCTGACCACAGAAAACACCAGTGTGGTTTAGGCAACCACTGACTATGCAACCAAGGCTAAGGGTTACATCTAGCCTTCCTAGAAGAACATTGCTCAGTGAAGTGCCCTCACTTACCATATTTTCAGTAATGCATGGATTGGATAACAACAGAAAGGCTCAGCCCAGAGCAGCTTTATCTGGTAGTGACCCTCGTCCACACCAGGGTCTCCATCAGTGGGGAACAAGACCTCTACTTCCTGCAAACTCCGCAACTTACCCTGGAACAAGACTTGTCCTTGCAAGTTGGATTCTTAATTGCCATGGTGTTACTGTTTCTCAATGCCCTTAAACTTACCAGAATTTCAACACTCACATTCCTTTCTTTCATCTATTTCTGTAAAATTATGCTAAGTTTTTCTTTCATGCAATATTGTATTACATCTTTTGAGACATCAGTTGTAGTCCCTCATTAATATTTTCAGTGCAGTTTTTTCTTTAGAAAGAGTTCTTTGCAATATCTTTTTTTTTTTCTGGCATTGATTCCCTGAATTTTTTTTTTTGTTCACAACTCACTTTGAAGGCCAAAACTCCACAGGCAGGGTTTCTATCAATTTTAGTTGGGAGTTCTCACCTGATTAGAAGCTGCAGCAGACAGTTTTATGATCGCACCCAGAGCATGAGGTTTCAGCTTCTCCTGACGCATCACTATTTTCAGATTTGATTTCAGTCCAAAGAGTGCATTGCAAGTTGGAATTAAAAACCAGTGCATTTTCAAAAATTCCCTGTAAAGGAGAAGACATTGAAATAAAAATGGTAAAAAATTCTTCTCTCCAGATTAATACTGAGATAACTTGAAACACTCTTTTTTAATTGGTTATGTTTCTCATTTGAACTGACTGTATGACACACCAGTAACAGTATTACTTTCTAATCACAGCATCTAATCACAGAATAAAAATATTTATTGGTAATGCATAACAGTTTTCCTGAGCTGAAAATAAAACATAATGTTCATCTACCTACGAAATTTAAAGTAAATAAAAATTAAATACACTATTGGGATTACACCATACGAGATGATTGGAAGTGCTGGCGTGATTTGACATGTAGCAGCCCACTTTGCTGGTATCAGCAGGCTGTGAAATCACATAAAAATAATAAAACAGAAGAAAAAATAATGGGTTTCATAAGAAAAATGTACTTTTTGATCTTTTCTCAGAAAGAAACTTTCTGTTCTGCATTTTGTCTCGCACCACTTTTAGAGTTAAGAAGGAGCCTTTTCACAAACTGCCCTAGTTAGGCAGTAATGAAACCCCTTGCAGACCAAGCCTAACCAAACCCAAATCTAACCAGCAGTTAGCTGATCTCTAACTCTGTTGGCTTCTTCAGCTGTTGGCTGCTGTTCAGTCTCTATCAGACAGCTCAACTGGTGAAGTTTCACAGCAACTCCAACCACAGTTTAGCTCCACCAACTGCCCACGTTGTGACCAAACTGCTGCCATCGTCCTACAACCCCACTGGTAGTCAGAAACCCTCCTGGGGCAGCTGAGATGCTGAGGGTAAGGAAACCAGGGCCACTGCTGAACCTGCCGCTCTGCAGAGGAAGGCAGGTCCGGACCTGGTGCACTGCAGACTGGGTGGCTGCGTCCCCTTGGACTGAGCGGGTCACTTGTGTCTCTGCAGACAGCCTACAGTGCATGGTGCAAAGCAGAACAGGTCTTTCTCCACCTTTACCTGTTCCCTACCCAACTATTTAGCAGGTAAAGATGGACAGTCATCAGTCTTTGACTCCATTTGCCAGTCTGTGCTGTTCAGGAATTAAATCATTCACACTATCATCCTTCACTTGCAGATGGGTGACTGTTGGCCCTACAGCATGGGAGCCAAGGAACGAGGAAGAGAAATAATGATGGAAACCGCCCCAAATGAAAACAATGCAGTTACTGATCAACAATCTACTGAAATCATTACAGCTGAAAATATGTTTTCTTTCCACTGAATACTCTATTCATTAGAAGGAACCTAAATTTCAGTGGCTCTCAAGTACCATCTCCCAGCTGAGACTTTCAGACAAGATCTGGGTTACAAGACCTCTTGGAAGGTCTTAAGGAGTCATGGTCCTACTCCCTAATGCAGGCTTTTGGGATGGACGTATCACAAATTTAACTCCTTCTGTGGTACTTCTCTTTGTGATATTAAGACAATATCTCATCTTGCAAAGAACACATACACAGAATTCTTGCTTCACAGACTCTCGATGTGGCTTTTGTGGAAATGATTCAAACTTTCTAAACATGACACAAAAGTTTTTGCTTCCTGGGTTTGAATTTAAAACATACGAGGAGCTACAGAGACCTGCCATCTGAAATCAGAGAGAGCAGTTAGGTTTCACAAGCTAAACTGAACTGGTCACGTCTGCCAGTTGAGAGCACATCCAGGAGGATACCCAGTTGCCGAAGGAGCTTATTTGGACAGACAATCATTTCCCACCTGCACTGACCAAAGGCTCGGCACCACGGGAATAAACATCATCTCAGCCTGAGCTGCTGCTTCACCGGTAGCCAACAGCAAAGAAAACCAATCCCGAATATTGCTGTAGGATAAAACGGAAACATTGTTTTTCAAAACCATTGCATTCTCTGTCATGTCAGAGACATTTCATCAACATTTTGTAAACGCACACAAAGTCACTTGGTTTGAAAAGCACCAGGTTAATACATTCTGGTTTTCAAACATGCATTTTTCCAAAACCAGCATTTTTATGCATGCAGATACTTCAAAGGGAAAGATTAGAAGAAACAACGCTTCTTATTCCTCCCCTATTTTATCTATCATCAGGATGGTAATCTTTAACACCAAATGCAACTTCCACTTCAGTCGGCACTGAAGCAAATGAGTATTGTCTGCTGAGTAACATCATTATTTCATCAGCAGTTCCTCTGTTTCATTTGGAAGCTCCTGATGGAGGCACTGCTCCTGCCTTGATCCTGGTTAGTGCATTAGCCCTGGCAAACTCACAGCAAAAGTCATATGAGCAAAGGTCCTCAGAAATGGAAATTACTCCATGAGCTTTTAGTGCAAATAAGAAGAGAGTAAAAATTAAACACCCACAGGAAACTAATTGGAAGTGAAATAGGGACTCATATGATAAAATATAGCTCAATTTTATACAGCTTGATGCTCATGTGCATTTATTTCTAACATCCAAGGACAGCAGTACGAAAACCTCAGCCTAAGCAGCTGGTTTGCACTCTTCTTCCTGTCTGTAGTGATACCTTTCAAGCACAAAGAATCAGCAAAACCAAAGTGATCTGAAGTGGGCAACATTATTGCTTGAATCATTTCATCGGAACTTCAAAATACTTTATTTAAGTAACGTCACAGTCCTACAGGCATGTGATCAAAGTGACCTGTTAGCCTACAACTTCTGAACATGTTAGATATGAGGGTTTTAGACTCAACATGAGTTTTTAAAACTTGGGAAAAACATACAGACATTTGCGAGGGTGAGGACAAACAAGCCCACATGGTGCTTTACTTCCAGTTTAGGACCCACATGAAGTACAGAGAAAGGCATTTTAAATTAGAACTTCCAATACGCCCAGTTTTCTTTAAAGATTTACATATTTTGCAGTGAACCTGTCCAACAGTGAAACTGTGTTACTTGAATGGATGGAGGAAATTGGGGCTGCAAGGCTCATGCCCAGCCTGAGAGTGCAGGGAGGTACTAAAGCAGCAACAACACCAAGCTGCAGGGCTTACACCTCCCTCCAAAGTCTGCAAGAGTAACAGAAAGCACCAGCCGTAATTACGTGAATTCTTAAGAAATTATGGATTAATTGAAACCTAAACACAGACCTCTGTTTGACTGCTGACCCACGTCAATGTTAAGGCCCAACCTAAGATGTGGAATTCTGTTATACAGCTCAAATGCCTGTCAGCGAAGGTGTGCTGCTCAGGCTGCCCCTGCCCTGCCAGCAGCCTCTGTTCCCCCCCTCAGTTCTCCTGTACAATTAAAGAGAATGCCTGGACTGAAGCAGTGTAAGGGCACAGAGGGAAACCACTTCTGTATTCTGCTAATAAGTCGTGAGCCAACTTTCATGCAGGTGCACACGTAACTTAGAAAATAAGAGCAACATGCTGGCACAGCTCTCCTTTGGAGAGGTCACAAACCACTCTCCTTTCCAGCAGGTGAAAATTATGCCAAGAGAAGGGGGCTTAGCACCTGCAAGATACTGACTGATCATGGTGCATATATAAGCATCTGTTTTCATGTGCCAGCTAATTGGGTCCTTGGGAAGCAAACTAAAAAGAGGAAGAAAATATCTAAAATTCAGATTTTGTTTTAGGCCACTTACTTTTTGCCAGCAATCATTTTAGATAAGAGCAGTGACTGAGTACAGATGTAATTGCAGTTGTCCTGACAAGAAACCATCAGTGTTCCTTGGGTCCTATTCCTCTCTAATGGGCATCATTTTCCAGAGATCACGGTGTCAGAGCACTAGCACTTTTTACTGTAATATCTTTCTTTTTCCACCTCAGCTTTCTCTCTGCACCCACTGAAATCTATGTGAACACCTAAAAATATGTATGACTTGGCAGATCTACTCTGGGGCTCCTCACACATCAGCAGTCTGCCTAAGGCATTGTGTCCAAAAGCTGAACATCATTATAACTTATCTGACTAGCTGATAAAATGTTGCTTCATTTTTGTTTCCATGCATTGATTTTCCCCTTGATGTGACAGCCCAATCTCCCACTCACTCACTGTCAGCTGCTGTTTTCCATTTGATGCTGACATTCCATCACTCATTCTCTTCAATACGCACCTTCCTTAGCGTTAAATGTACACTTGCTATGGGTTTGGCATGCTGAAATTGCTCAGGAAAACTTTCTTTCTTTAGTTTAAAAATAATCTAAAATATTTCTTCATTGTTTAAGGCAATCGATTCCCCTTGGAGAATGACATCATGCTGTCTTTTATAGGTATGCTGTATATTGCAAACAAATATATTGTATATATTTATATTTTTTATATATATGTATTTTATGCCTTTTATATATACAGATCTAAAATCTCCAGTGACCACATGCAGTCACTGTGGATCCCTCAGCACCCATCAGAAGTCTGCACTCAACTGCTTGTCAGTCCAGTAAGGTAAGCGCCCACCTTCACCCTCAATATCTCTAAAATTCACCAGCAGACCTAGCTGGAAAGATATGCTCTCCTTCCTCAGCTAAACAGCCCATCAAGCTTAAGCCATATATTTTTGCTGGGATTCTAGCAGGCAAACCAGGAGGCACTGCAAGTCACCTGCAGGTAACTGCATCTTAAAAGATATTCAGCATTCATATACTGAACATAGTGTATTTGTTTGATTTGATGTTTCAATTCTTTGCAGAAAACTGGGAATGTAAAAAGCACTGACATTTTGATTGCCGGGGTTGACTGTTCTCTGCATTGTAAAGTTGGTCTGATATGTTAAAGCATTACACCCGGACTTTTGGATGATGGGTTTTCTGTTAGTGACTGATGCTCCTTCCTTGAGCTTTGTATCTAAGTAAAGCTTTTGAGATGGTCTCTCTTTCTACACTCCAGTTATCCCAGCCCAATCATTCTCTGAACAGCTAAAGCTATCCTGAGTCTTTATAAAAGATAAAGGATACGCGCATCTGAAGACCAGATTGCTGCAGAGTTCAATCCTCCACCCCTGGGAAAGCACCAACATCACATGCTGTCTTTAAGAAAAAACCAAATCACATTTAAAGGAGCAGGTACTTCCACTCCCAGTGCCTGTCTTGACACACCTTAAAAAGTCTCCTTTTCTGGGGATAAACACTGAGTCACTTTAAGATTATTAATTCCCCTGTATTCCATTTTCTAAACTTCCTATAACATTCAGAAACATTTCTCAAGGGAATAAATGAATTGAACTTTTCCTCATAATCTCATAATACATGCTCGAGGTAAGGTCTGATCACTCTGCTCCTTAAGGGGCACTTACCACATCCCAGTGAAAGATAAAACAATGCAGTTATGCTGGACAGTGTTATTGTGAACAAATAGTCAGTATGATCTGAAACATTGGTTAAGGTAACTATCAGATCTGAAAAGCACCTCATTGAGGGTTGAGTTACGAAATGGATCTTCATTAAACAACAACTTGCCCCCACAACAGCACTTTTCAACGTTTCTATACGAAACCGCTGTCAAAATTTTAGGCTGCTTCTTGGAAAATATAGATGAATGTCCAAAACTTTCTCTTAATGGTTTTGGGGTGTTTTGTTTTGTTTTGTTTTAAGGTTCTGGAATCACTTAGCACTTAAGTAGTACTTGGTTAGAAGGAAAAAAAAAATAGAGGCCAAATTTCCTTGCTACAAACCTTTTGGAATTTTTAAGAAAGAACATGTTACATTATACAGTTTGAATTTTGCATATGTGAGTGTGTGAGCATTGCAAAACCCTTCTTTTGCAGTTTCCAAATGACACGATATTAGTCCTGATGCCTGTAGCTGCAGGTTGTCAAGAGAGAGAAACAGCAGCAGTCAGGAAAACAGCAAAAAAGTCAAATCCAGTAGCAGTAATCCACTACTACTGTCTTTCACTGACACAAAACCAAGCAAAGATGAGCACTGCGGCCAGACTACCAGGAGATATACCTCTTTGTAGATGGTGGGCAAGACAAGCAAAGCGCCCTCTGAGAGGCCTTGCAGCCTGGACCTGATCTTTACTTTAATCCAAACTAGCCTGAACTACATGGCATTTAGCATGCTAGAAAAATCCCAGGTTTTATAGGATTTTTCACAAGGAAATGTCTCCCGTACAGAGGCACAGGGTGAACAAGAGTTCCCGTCACTGCTGCTGGCAACTGAGTCCAGCAAAGGATGTGCTTGACAGCAAAAGAGATTTCTATCATGGCCCTCTCAGCCTAAGGAAAATTACATTTTAAGCGTAAAACAAAGGACTGAAGGTCAGATTGCAAAAGAGCTGGTGTTCATAATTGTGAACAGATTTTGAAAGAGTTCCATGTATGTGGGCTGAGTACTTTGAGTTCTGACCACAAAACCAAACACTAAACTTTTTTAGAAGCTCTGATGCCTCAAGCCATGCTACAGCCTATATTAAAGTATCTTTTTAATATTTCAAGGTTTTCTCAGTGCCAAGCTATTAAATGTGCGGACTGATTTCCTCAGAGCAAAATCCCTCCCCCAAAACCCAGACAGAATGTCAGTCAAAATAGTTAATTACTAACCAAAAACTCCCAGTAATTGACTGCACGGATTTTAATTTTATGAGATAGCTTTATCCTTATGAGAGCTCTCTAAGCTGAGGCTGGAGAACAATGGCTCCCTGAACATGAAAGCAGTTTCCGAATCAGAGCAGAGATGGTAAGGTTGAATTTGACCTCGCTTGCTCCAATAAAATTCAGGTTCTGTCCAAAATTGAGTGAGAAATAGGTAACAAAAGGGGTGATGACAAGAAGAAGAGGAGGGTCTTTTTGAGAGGAATTTGCAAAAAGCTACAGCTTAAACTGCCTTGGGCCTTTCATCAGAAATGGTCTCTAGGAGGTAAACAGTTCAACAGACTGCTAGCTACAAAAAAATCACTACAAAAGCATCTTAAAAGTAGTTATTACAAAGAATTCTTGCAAAGTCTTTCTTCCTTGCCCAGCAATAATTGGTGTCAAACAGGGAACAGTGACAACGCAAGGCCTCCACGTCAGGTGACAGGTATTCTCACATAGAACAGCAATGCCCATTGTCAACATTTTACTTCAAGTTTCACACCTGGATTTTTTTCTAGAGGCCCTATATTTATGTAAGAATCACCAGGAGAGTATTTTAAAACTGTTATTAAGGCTCTGAGTTGCAGTGGAAAGCTCTAAAGTGTAACACAGGATAAAAACCAACCCTCACAGCCCGAAGGCTAACTGAAAAGCTCCGCCAGGTTCTTGCTGCGGAGGAACGCGCATTCCAGCTCCCCCACACGCAAGGTGCCCCACATAGCCGCGCAGTCCTGCTCTGTGCTTTGGCATTCAGCCTCACGTTACCACTGGAAGGGGAGAGGCCCCAGAAAAGCAAAGCTGAGAGTTGCGTGCCATTTCCGTCTCCTGCAGCATCAGCATCGACTATCCATGATGCTGTTATTCCAAGAGTCTGGCTGCAAAGCAATCCAAAGCTAAGAAGAAACTGCCATTTTGAAGCTAAATAAAGTCTGTTCTTTGAAAATTCAAAACTGGGACAGATGAACCATGGCACTCCCTTACAGCAGTTACTGCAGGACATGGGGTGATGGTAGGCAGTCTTGGTTTCAGCTGGTGGGCACTGGCAGGCAGATTTTCTCCTAATACAGATCTCACTTTCAGATATACCTGTGTGTCTCAGTGTCACCTTCATTTTCTCACAGATAGTGTTTTAGAAGCGTTTAAAGATGAGTATTTTTGCCTAGATGTCCATAAAGTAAGCTAAGAAGATTTCTAATACCCCCCCTCCGACCCCCATGAGGTCCCTGTAAATTACTTAGAGGCTGGGTAAGCTGAGGCAGCTCTTACTAGAACCAGCCTAATACCTTTAGATTTTAGTGAGTCACAGCATCAGGGAGCTTCAACATTTGAAGTTGCTTATCCCCTCTTAGTTATGCTCTTCAGTTCAGAATGGATTTTTTATTGTTTCGTTAAGAATTTGACATACATCCATGAGTTAAAAATAACAAACTGATAGTACATCCATCAGCAGTCTTTCCTAGAGAAAACTGCACATACTGAAGATTTGAATCCTATGCAGGATTCATGAACGCTACCATGAGTGATATGCCAAGTCTACACCCTGTCCTCTGCTGGAGTATCAGTAATTTCATCCACTTTGTGGTTTATTTGCTCTTTTATTGCAAACAAACTACTAAAGCATGCCCATGGTTTACTACGCAGGTAGCCCTTCTCTGTATTTAGTACCACACACCCGAAACCCACAGATAAAAGGCTCAACAGATACTTACAGTGTTGCCTGCACTGCATGGAGAGCTTTGAAGTACTGCAAGATGTACTTTAGATCTGAAAGTTTGTCTCTGGAAGCTTTAATGAAGCCTTTACATGCGGATAATACACAATTAATGCTCAGTGCTGATGTGACTGAAGTGGAGATGTTCTCTGAACTGGACAGTTTCTCCAGCTGGAATCTCACAGTAATAAAATTTATACCTCTGCTTCATGTCAGCAGCAACTGCAATAACATGGGACTAATAAGTGGCAGGTTTAATTACAGCTTAGTTACTTCATTAAAACAGCTGATAATTTAAACTGGAAGGAGAATCCATTCTTTTGGCTGCACATCAGAAGTGTTCCCCACAAAAGGGGAGAAGCAGTATTCTGCTCATCAGCTCGAAAGATCATCTGAATGATGCACAGGAGAAAATTAATACATGGAAATGCAAGGGAGATTGTTTATAGCTGGTACCACAACTAGATTCCACTAGGAAAAGACTGACAAGAATATTTTAGACTCCCAAGAAGTTTCTAAGCAAAAGCAGAACATCTTGGTCAAATCACTTGAAATTTTGTTCACAAGTCTTCTAGCTCACCATGCCTTCCTAGTGCTTTACAGGTAATGTAGTTCTGTACTTCATGTCACTATTCTCCTTTATGACCAAGCTAAATGTTTCAGGTAATAAAGCAGGTAGCAGCTCCCCTCTGTTGGCCACTGCAGAGTATTTGCAGAGCTCCACATAACAGTTTACTGCAGGATGTACAATTTGGGCATGAACACTTGCTCAGAGAAGAGGCTGAAGGCAGACAGAAACCCCACTGATGTCTCAGAGATGCTCTGCTTCTGCTTTGCCAGCATATCCAAACAGAAAGTTTTCAAGCTTTTGATGAGAATAACATGCTTAGAAAAAAAAAAAAGGGAGGGGAGGGAACTTAATGAAATCCCACTGAAGCTAGTTAAGATCATGAAAATCATGCAGTAAAAGATATTTTTTGACCAGAAGATTTCAAAACAATGGTATCTACCAGTTACATATTTAATACGACATAGCAAACCACTGATCTGAGGATCTATTATTTCCTCTCTTTTCTGGACATACAAAAGACACACAAGCCTGGAACTTCTTTTCCACCTGTGGTACTGTCTATGTGATATCTTATCAAACAATAATGCTGCTTATACAGTACCTTTGTTCAAAATGTGATGTTCCAGCTCCCTGCACCTACCCAGAAAAACCCTAAAAGCTACTGTTCATTTTGCTGTAAATTAAAACATAGAAAAAAATCCTTCTTGATTGCCTTCACAACTACAAAGAGTTTGTGTTGATGGGCAATGCCTAAGAGCACATTTCAGCGTGGCCAGGACTCTACCACGCTGGCGTGATCACTAACCATGAATCCAGGATCTCTTCCTACTTGTTTCCCATTTACTGCAAAAGCCCTCGGCTCTGAAACTGGAGGCAGAGATCTCATAGAGACAAGCTCTGCTTGCTGCCCAACCAGGATCTGTTCCCCGATTTGTCCAACATGTGCAACAAAGGAGCAGAGATCCCGCGGAGGAAACAGCAGGGATTATAGAAGGAGGCTGTCAGAGGGTAACCACTACGTGCCAGTTCAGGGAGGAATATGCAATTTAGGAAAGAAAAAGACATAATTCTTCATGTAACTGTTCACACACACAGCTAGATTCAGCTAAATTTAAGCATAGATTCAGCTAAACTTAAGCACACCTGAACAACAGTTCAGTGCTCCGATCTTTCTCAAATACGACAGAGGTCACAGGCAAAAGCTGCTCAAAGAGTGACTCAGTTACCCACAGGCAGTACTTGGCAGGGTGGAGCCTCCAGTCAAACAGAGGGATGTCAAACAGAGTCAGGAGAAAAGTGACATAGCAAAAGAAAACATAATGAAATGAAACAGAGATGAAATAAGATTCCCTTCTTGATTTGCACTGAAGATGAACTACTTAGTTATCACTGCAGTTGTAAATGAACACCATGCCAAAGGGGAGTAACTTCTAAAGGAAAACAAATTAAATATGTTTTCTTCCTTGCTTTGTGTAAAGAATGTGCCTGACTTTGGAAAGTCACTGCAGCAAAAGCTGAAAAACAAATACAACAAAATAAACATGTCCTGCACAGGGAAAAGCAACTTAAAGCTGTGCATTTAGCAATGAGTTCACAGCAGTCCTACAGCTAGAACCGTGTACTTCTCACACCTAAGGGCATAGCAAGGTTTCCACAAATGAGGAGGGTTTCCGACAGAAACCAGCAAACTTGGCGTCTCAAACTACAAGCGCTGAACCTCCTCCTGACACAGAAAACCTGCTGTGGGAAACTGCAAGTCTAACACCCAAAGGTGAGCCATGTGCCTAGGATCCTAACCTCAATCTCTGAAATCACGGACAGGCTCTGTGGGTTTGAAGAGGAGCGACTGAAAGAACAACTTCCAGAGTTCTGCAGCGTGTCCAGGGCCAGTGCCGGGGAGAGATTCCCACCTCTCACATCCTCAACCTGTTGTTCACACCAGCACCGCATCAAAGCGCTGCAGCACTGCTACTCTTGTCATTGCTCTCTCATGATTTTTAATAAACAAAGCCAGATACCCTAGTGATCACGAGTCCTACTGACAAAGCACATACTACATTCGCAAATGGTCTGAAAACTACAGTGGTTTTGGTGTTGATTAGACTTCCTATGGCTGAGAGTGAAAGCCCAGTTGATGTGATATGCAGGGAGTCCTCTCTCCAACAGAAAAGAAGTTTCTAACCCAGAACTGCAAGATAATGGACTTCAAAGCTGTGGGGTTTAAGCATGGAAAACCTGTCACTGGCGCAGGACTGAAAACTGCTTATCTTGGCCTTTCACATGGTGTAATTTGACAGGGCCCACAGCACATCTAAAGGGAAGGAGATGGAAATGCATCTAACTGTATTGAATTTATTTACTTATTTATTTTTAAATAGTGGCAGAAGTTACTCTCTTCAGCTTACGAGTAGTCCCTGTAGAAGTGGATTAGTACATGGGGCACAGCAGGTGGCAGAAAGTAAAATCCTTTACAAGCTTTGCCCATTCCAGTCAGAAATATATTTGTAAGTTGAAGCAATCATTATACTCCTGAGAGCCCTTGGGTAGGAAACGATTTTATCATTTGCTAGCAAATGATTTTGACCTTTCTGGCAAAGGTTAGAGGACAAAGCTATATTAACTGGAGTAATTTAAGTCAAGTGTAAAGTAACAAAGAGTTACATGGCCTTGGGGAAGAGTCTGAAGTCCTAGTTGCGGAAGCTGTTTCAGCATTTGGTGTGGTTTATTATCTTAAGAACAAAATTATCATCATAAATTTCTAGAGTTTTACCTGGACAGAACTGCAACAATTTAAATCTCTTAGTAAAGTTTATAGCCCACTTCATCTGTCACTTGATACCTATACCACAACAGTGCACCAGGCTGCCAGGGTCATGTTGTCAGCTCTAAGGCAGATCATCTTTGTGATCACAGAGACAGCACTTGCGCTCTACTATAATCTCCATGGGTGTAACTGTAATTGAGTTTATGCTGGGGCTGCACAGCAGCATCCATTAAGGTTCGTGAAGAACTTGGGCCCTCAGATGGCTGGATGAAATGTGTCAGATAGAAATATTTGAATAGATTCCTCACTTTCCCCTTGTAGTCTAAGACTTGTTTCAAACAGAGGCTCCTATGATGGCCTCCTGCCACCTGCATGTCCACTTGCACATGCAGCCCATGAGCAACAGCACAAGCAAGTTTGAAAGCCAACTTGTGCTTCCAGATCAGGATAAGGCACCTCAAGCACAGCTGAGAGCCTGCTCCAAGCATGCACCCTGCCCCGTGCAGCCCCCACTCCTCCCTGGTCAAAGCCCCAAGGAGCCTAGCACAAAGTTGCCTTTGCAGGGAAGTCTCTGCCACAAACACTTCTGAACACACCATGCTGCCAGTGGCAAGCGCTCCCCAAAGCAGACATTCCTGAATGCCACATTTACTTTCTCCTCCAAAAAATCAGCCATATGAAGACAGTGACATGCAATGCAAAGATGAGTAACTCACAGGAGTGTTACTCTCATAACAGCTCACATAAACCAAAGAGGCATGCTTGATATGGTAACATCCCCTGAGCGATCCCTCCTCAGCAGCTCACTGTGCCCATATCTCACAATTCCACAGCTTTCCAAGGAGCCCCTTGTGCACTGCAGCACAAGAATGTGTTGGGTTTTGCAGTCACTGTAGAAAAGTGCTGCCGGTCCCAGCACAAGCATTAGCCTGGTGGAGGTCTCCTACCTGTCCTGAGATCCTGTTTCATCCCACGGAGGTGATATACTCAACACAGATGGTGAATTACCCATGTTACAGTGGACCAGAACAGTAGCATCTACAAACCTGTAGGCTGAAATGAGAGCTCAGGTAATCTCAACTGTTAATTTTATTAATTAATTTCTGTTAAAGTGTTTTTTCTGAGCGCCTTTGCTTTTTAACAAAAAAAAAATTCCCTCACTACAAACCTTTCCCAAGACCTAGCCTCCTCATTTCTCCACCTTTCCTTCTACTCCCAAATAATTCTAGGTATATTAGGAAACACATGCAACCAGATTTCTGCCTGACTTCTACAATATTTAAGGTCTGGACAGATCAGAAAATATTATTACCCAAATGATCAAGAGCTTGCTTCCTAATTTAATCATGTCTTGGCCCCTCCCATTATCATTTTGCTACGATGCAAGACTAGCACTTTAGACTGAAATACACTTTCTTATAATACCTGGGAAAAGAGCTTGCTGAAGCAATACCCGAGTTCATTACCTTAAACAGTATGTCATTGCTTTTTGAAATCTCAAATATAAAGCAAAAATCCCTGTTGTGCTCAGATGCCTTGAATTTTGCTAATTGTCCATGTGCTACCCAGATTATTGCTCCTTATGTCAGGCGTTGTCAGATGAACCTGTGTGGTCCTCTACTCTCACTCTGCAACATAATGAAAACCAGCTTCTCTCATATCAGTTTCTAAAAGAAGCTCAGCTATCTAAGATTATCCAGGAATTGCTCTATTTTCTGACACTAAATTAATATTTCTGGGAAAACAAAATAACATGAGACATGCAAATAACATTACTGAAAACAACCAGTTAGGAGGTTAGCCCAGTATCACGTACGGACAACTTCTGAAGGCAATGCACAAAAGCACTAAATGTTCAGTCATGCGAACATGGTTTTAGAGGGTTAACTAGGAGTAGGAAGGGCAGAAACAGAAGCTTGGGACTATGACGACTCAACTCTTACCCAAAATGCCAACTGGCCAAGCCAGGGAGACATTTCTTCCTATCATCCCAGATCATCATAGATAAGGAGGTTATGCTCTGTTATTTTAAATGTGGCCTAAGCTGTCCTGTAGTTTTCAGCTGAATTATTTTCTTCTGCGGGTGTCAGGAGGATGGGGCCAAACCCTCTTCAGTGGTGCCCAGCAACAGGACAAGGGGCAATGGGCACAAACTGAAGCACAGGAAGTTCCGTCTGAACACGAGGAAGAACTTCTTCCCTCTGAGGGTGACGGAGCCCTGGAACAGGCTGCCCAG
>Ga0065711_1040318_pt1 | contig 17067 bp, 10 predicted proteins | sample Hoacrofraction12_FD_59098 | JGI IMG/M metagenome (GOLD analysis project Ga0065711, IMG submission 59098) | Hoatzin crop microbial communities from Cojedes, Venezuela - Epithelial fraction 12 v2 (version 2) | ecosystem: Host-associated > Birds > Digestive system > Esophagus > Crop | place... | reverse complement strand
ATATCTCCAGAGAAGGAGACTCCACAACCTCCCTGGGCAGCCTGTTCCAGTGCTCCGTCACCCTCAGAGGGAAGAAGTTCTTGCTCATGTTCAGACGGAACTTCCTGTGCTTCAGCTTGTGCCCATTGCCCCTTGTCCTGTCGCTGGGCACCACTGAAAAGAGCTTGGCCCCATCCTCCTGACACCCACCCTTCAGATATTTATAAGCATTTATAAGGTCCCATTTCAGCCTTCTCTTCTTCAGGCTGAACAAGCCCAGCTCCCTCAGCCTTTTCTCATAAGAGAGATGCTCCAGTCCCCTCATCATCCTCGTAGCCGTCCGCTGGACTCTCTTCAGTAGCTCCTCATCTTTCTTGAACTGGGGAGCCCAGAACTGGACAGAGTACTCCAGATGGGGCCTCACTAGGGCAGTGTAGAGGGGAAGGAGAACCTCCCTTGACCTACTGGCCACACTCCTCCTAATGCATCAGATGGGCAAAAAAATAACTTTGGAAGATTCCAGCTGAAATTAATCCTGTAGAGCCATTTGTCAAAGATGTGTAATCTGATTGCTAAATCTTTTTCTTAGAAAGCACTTTTACAACTGTCTTATCAAAGCCTATATTCAAAGGAACAAAGAAACAAACAAAGGCTTGGAAATCCATATTTCAAGGCTGATTTTTGTTTTGTCCAGTAAACAGTTGTCACTGAAAACACAAGAAGAGAGGAGCTGTGATTCTGTGGGTAGCACTTATGCCTTGAAGTGAAAACCAAGTTCCAGTCTTCCATCCACTATCCACTCATCCTTCACTCCGACCTCTGGGAAGCTGAAACAGTCTCTCCTGCCACTTGCCATGACTTTCGTTGTGCTCCTGGCATAGCAACTTTCTACATGGCTTCCAGACTTAATCTGAAGGTCCTTGCACAGCTGCATTGTGTAAGGGTAGATTCTGCCTATCAGGAAAGTAAAGCTTCCCAGAAAGTTTCTACATGCAGAGTCAGTGTCCTCTGTATTTGAATCAACACAAAGAACTGCTTACATAGGTTTAAAACTGGATTGTATGAGGAAATGCTGCTTGTTTCATGTACTCTCACAGATCTAAAATGGCTACTCCAGTTCTGCTGAATCTTACAATAAACAGAAAATGTTGTTTCCAAATGAATGCATCCTACAAAACCACAAGTAGTGAGAATATGGAGAAGAACACACCAGAATACAGGCCTTTGTCTAGTATTTTGATTACTACAAAGAATAGCATTTGATTCATAATTCTGCTTCTGATGGTCTCTATTTGTTGGGTTTGCAGAGAGAATTGACTGTGTCTGACAGATGTTCATTACGTATTTTTAAAGTTACAGTAGGTTTATTTGAATATTACAGTGTGCATTTGTTATTTCTCTGTGTAGAATCAAGTGAAATCACAGTGCAGTACTTGACAAGGCACTTTGTTACCTGGGAAAATCTGCAGTGTGAGTTGTTTAATGTATTGCAAATGTTAAAGATGCCTTTTTAATATGGGTATAGAACCTGCTAGAGTACATATATCATAAAGAGATGGACCTGATTTAGAGCTTTCTAGCTAGAGATGTGAATGTTTTAGCTTTTTTTTGAGATGAAATACAAAACATAAAACTCTTTTGAGACCACGTGTACTTACAGCCTTTAAAACACCCAGGATCCATCAGCCTAGGAGTTAACATTCTCAGTAGAAGTTAGTGTAAGTTATTTCAAAGCTCCATGCCTACATAGGTCACAAAAGTTTAAAACAGCTGGAGACATACTTCATGCATTATTACTATCTATGTAAGTAATGGAATTTTTCAAGTGAAATGTACAATAAAAAGTGTATTGAAGGAAAAAGAGCAGAAACATGAAAAATAACAGCAACTGGTTAACTAAAATAGATGCACTCTTGTTATAAAGACATCTTGTTAGTTAGTGACAGGCTAACTAAGTAATGACCAAGATTTAAACCAGGTGCATGTGATTTCTTTTAGCCGTGGTTTATACCGGGATGTAACGAATGCTGATTAAAAAAATACTAAATACTTACTCTAGAATTTAACTGGGTGCAAAATATGCATTTGGGGCCCTATTCTTGAAGCTGCTCAGTGTTTCCTGTGAGGCAGTGATCAACTAGGAGGGATATTGGACCCCTTCTTGAAGGTCTGACTGAGTGCTGAGGGCACTCAGCCTTTGATCATTTTTAGTTCACAAGACGCCCGAGGCACAAAGTGCTATAAATGCTTACTAGACTCAATTGTGTAGTATTACTTATGCACAGAATTTCGATTTTTATGGTTTAGATTTCTCGTAAAACTGTTTGGGACTAACAGTACTTCCCACCTGACATGCTGTCTAACCCTCTGGACTCTCATAACATTTGTCAAGCAACTGAAAGACCTTTCTATTTCAAAATGCCCTGGATTTCAGAAGTGGACACTGAGTCTCCCATGTCCATTCAAAGAAAGCTGGGGCACAGCTAAACCACTCTAGGAAGACTGCAGTCTCCCAGTCCCAGTACTAGAAAAACAAGATCTATGATCAAGCAGAGATTGTTTCCTTTGTGGAGTTGCCATTTCACAGTCTCAGAAATTGGGAGATATTCTTACAGTCCTCCCCTCTTTTCATCTTCCCCAGTCATTATGGCAACACAGCTCTTGTTCTGCCCCCTGAATATCTGTATCCCTTTCACAGAGCTCCAGCAGAAGTCGTCTGGGACACTGATGTTAAACTTTAAGTGGTTTAAGGGAAAATTTGTCGCTTTCTTGATGTTCTGCAGGTGAAGCATCCTGACAGGGAAGCCTGTATAAATAAATGAGACATAAGAAATAGCAAATGATCTGGTCACTTCAACAACATAATGCAGGAGAATTATATGGATCCCTCAGGAGGGAGCTGGAAAATTTTACTTACAAGTAGTTCCAGGGTATGTTTAGTCACCACAATCTGAAATTTCTTCTCACTTGATCACTAGGGAGAAAGAAGAGAGACTAATATGCAACTAAGATCCTCCTTTGGGATGTAAAAGAGGAGAAAGCAAGCATCCCTGCCCAACTGGGGCAGCTGCTCTCCTCTCTGTAACAGCTGCCTGAACTTTCCAGGAAGGAAACAGAGGCCATTTTACTGAAGCCTGAGTCACATGCCTGCAAACTTGCTCCCTGTACTGCAACCAACTCACGTGTCTTCTCTGCCCGTAGTGTCTCCGTGCTTTGGGGTTGCTGAGAAGACTGCTTCACAGTTGAAGCTGCCACCGCTCAAGACTACACCCTAGAAAGGTAGACAGCTCTGGGTTTCAGGTAAGGCAGGCTCCTTGCAAATGTGGGAGAAAAAATTCTTTTGACAAAATTGACTTGTGCCTAACTTTTGAATTAGTGATAGAAAAGTTCTTCAAAAGGAATTGTCTGTGTTTCCTGTAAAGACAATGGCCAAAGGAAAAATGAATTTGAAAGCCTCTATGGAAAGATCTGGTGTGCCTGAATATGGCATCTAAGCTTAGGACCTATCTCCTGTATTTAGTTTCTAGGGTGGGTGCGTTATTTAAGGGAAGGTATTTTTTTGGTTCAAGTTATATTGCTCAGACTCAAAGGACGGCTCATGAGTTATGCAGATAACGCTCAAAGAATTGAAACTAATATTGACTCCTTCTCTGAACAGCTCCAATGATCTGCATGCCTCTCTATATAACTTATTTTCTCCTGCGTTACTTACAGAGTTATATGACTAGTGCCTTCAGCTAGTGAGGTCTTACATACGTACGTGGACACAGTGAATAGTTTCAAGAGTTTTGGTATAATTAGTTTAAGGCACCTACAGTGTGGGTGCGCACAGTCAGTCATCTCAAAGAGACACAGCTGTAAAGCAAGTATCCCTTTTACTCATCTTAGCTGATCAGGGCATTGATTATACAAATACAATACATTTTAGTCAGTAAGTTCCACAACACCAGTTTCAAGCAACAGTCAAAGGGCAAAACAAAAGTATATGGTCTCCTTATTCCCTAAAATCTACTCTAAAGAACAGACAGAGATACATAAAATACACAAATTGTCTCTGTCTCAGTGGGGTATTGTTCCTGAGCCTGTTTAGCACTTGTGATGGTCTGTAACATGGCTGGGCTTACTGCAGATTAGAATGAGGCAATGTGTTGCCAGTTTGAAAAGAGTGTGAACGATTCAAAAAGTGCCAGTCAAAGCGAAAAGATGAAACATTACACAGCTATTAAGAATATTATTCAGTTCTTTTAAATGATTGCCAGTTTAGATACTTCTCTTGTTAGGTATTGTACCGAATGCCAGTTTTCAAGAACAAGACAATCTACAAGCTTAGCTCATTAATGAAGACACAACCTGGTAGGTAACTTCATAATTAAAATGGATATCTTGAGGACTAGACCGACTTTTGCTACATATCCAATTCTCAGTTCAGTAAGAGATTTTATGCAAAAGAATTTTCATGCTAAATTGTAAGAGTAACTGAAGAAATGAAAAGGGAGGCACAGTTGAACATTTCTATGACTGTTTTGAGCAGAACAGCCTTAAAATGTTCTGTTTATTAACACAGTGGAGAAAGGTTTGTGTAAGGTTAATGTTAGAATCACTTAGGATGGTAACTCCTTCTGCAAAGCATCTGCATAAATTAGAAAAAGCTGCCAGATTTCCATCTGTTAGCAATACAACTTCAGCCACAAAGACAACTGTCGTGACAACCACACTGAGTTAGTCTTTCAAATAAAACCTGTTAAAAGCTACTGCCCTCCAGCCTCCACCCACTGCAGTTAACGGCATTAAATAGCACTCTAACTGGTATTTATTTTCTTAGGCATTCCTCATTTGTGCAGCTGCTAGCACACTGGCCTTTGATTTAAAATAACCTCAACAGGATAACAGTTTACAGTCTCTGAAGGTCATGATGTATATGAAGTGCTTGTCTGAAAGAAACATCCAACCAGAACTTTCTCAGGCTGATGTTACTGGATTCTGTATACTTGTCTCTCACCTTTTTTTGCATGGTCTCGTGTCTGGGAACTGCGATGGTTCAGATGATTTCTTCCAGATGATGGCTAACCACAAAGAGACCACTGGGGCTGTTCTGGACAACAGGTCTAGGTTTAAAGGTGGTGGGAATCACCTTTAGGGCCTTTCTCCCCTCCCTATCCAAGCTCCTCCTGCAGTTTTTGATGAACTTGGGTGGCACAGCAAGTTCAGGCTAGCTTCAGCTCATCCATGAAATCTATGCTGACAACAATATCAAAGCTATTAGAAAACTCATTTGTAGAAGGTCCCTCATTCAACAGTCTATTTTTACTCAGGCTTTTCAGCTTTTCAGGGTAACACATATACCACCTACTGACCTTTGCAGGAATAGGTTAATGTTTCTAAAGCTCTCACCGAGATGCGGATATACAAATAAATAGACTTTCTTGTAACAGTAGAACTATTTTTGTGCTGTTTTGTCACTGTTGTCTTCATGTGGACGGGGCTGCTGTCAGGGACAATGTACTGGTGGGGCTGAGGGTGCTGGAACCCTTGTCCCATCCATGGGGGGATGTTCATCTGTCTGCCACAGTCGCCCCTTGTCCTCATTGCAGCTGCCTCTAGGGTTGATTATGCCTGGGTACATGTATTGCACACTCTCATGGTGCCTACACAGCTAGGATCGAAGATGGGAGCAAAAGGGATTCTCAGAAATTAATGACTAATTATTCAAAAGCAGAGAAGAAATTTCTTGTTGGAGGCTGCAATACCCAAGAAAATGTTAATGAGTGTAATAAAAGCTTACTGTTTTCTCCTGGATGTTTAAAAAGGGCTGTTAAAAAGGACCGTTGCATGAACAATGTTGCACACAAACCAAAAATGTAAAACAGTTATTTTTTTTAGTTATCAGTGTTCGCAGAATTCCCATAAATAATGTCTCATTTACTTTTGTGCATAAGCTTCAGATTTGGTCCTGTACACCCTAACGAGAGGAGAGAATAATCACAGAAGTTTCTTTCTCCGGGCTTCATGGTATGTTGCACTTTATAGTGGACGTATTCCTAAGATGTTAGTGTGACTGCGTAGGAGCCAAAGGGCATCAGATTCCCAAATATCAGATCATATTTACTTTTAATTAAAAGTACCTTTTCTAAAAGAAAAAGGCAAAAAGCTCTCAGCATCTTATGGTTAAGTGACCTGAAAAGTTTGAGACACAGAGTGTCTGATTTTCTTCAGCAGAGGATACAAAGACAGTTCTTGCATCTTCTGGAAAGCATTGTGACGAGGCTGTAGTTCTTTATGAATTTAATTTTTTCAGCTTACCTGACAAATTCTTAGTATATGAGCACCACATGGAATATTTTGCTGGGCTCAGTGTGTATCCTTTCAAGTTCCCACTTGGATTACAAACCAATGACTTCTGATTTCATGTCAGTCCAGTTGAACTCTCCTGCCTTGTGTATCGCTACTTTTTTTGCATTGGAAGCTGCATGGTGGAAAAACAAGTCACACTGTATTGTTCAGCTCAGGGCAGGGAGGGGACTCCTGGGAAGAAGTGGGGTAGAGGAGGTGGTTAACTATGCTGCTGTGCTCTGTGGGTGCTCAAAACTTCATGTGGGTGAGCCATGTGCTGGTGGTGGAACAGTGCCAGGCAGAGGTATGAGAAGAAACCAGTATCAACCCTCCTTGCAAACTCAGTGCAGAAGCAAAGTAAGATTTTATTGTCACTATGAGGCACAATGGATCTATTAAATGAAAAGAGATGATATGGGCTAACCGTGGGGTGCTAGAGCACAATAACAGTAATATCCTGGGTTCAAAACCAACATCACTGCCCTCTGGCTGGCTCAGGTGTGCTGAAAGTTAGTCAGTAATGACACAGCATCTTCAAAGCATTTACAGTGTTGGCCAATTAAAATTCCTTCCCTAGCACTTTTATTCCTGTTTGTTAAGGGTTAGATCAGGCTTTTAACTTCAAGCGAGGAGCTGTGGGAGGCTCTTTGGAGTAATGCTCCTTCCAGCACATCCCTCTTACGTGGGAGGCATGATGATAATCAGCTGCGGCTCTTTCCAGGATGCAGCCTGGGGAGGGGGCAGGGAAGGTGACGCTGCAGCCGTGCAGCGGTTGAGACGGGAGGCAGCCCCTGTCTCAGGGTGCCTTCTCCATGGGCCGGTGATTGACTCCAATCTGCCAGTTCCACCCTTACCTGCTGCATCCAGGCTCCACCAGGGACCAGGCAGAGCGTGAGGGTGTAGGGACAAGATTTAGTTGGAGGGACATCATGACTGAACTCATTGCCCCATGGTTCTTCTCTCCATACCCAGTTAGTTGGGGTTGCCTGATCCAGAGGAAGCGCATGCACTAGCAAAAGGCATCACAGCTGGGGGTCTTCTCCTGCATGGCTGGAGGCTTCAGCAAAGGCTACAGCTACATCCCACAGCTCCTTCAGTGGCAACACTGTGATGTGCTGCTCCAAACCTGAGCTATAACCACACTTCGTAGTAAAAATAACCTCTGGAGTTTCCTCTAAGGAATTGTAACCAGAAGTGACAGCAAAGCTCGGCCTGCCTAATGCAATTGCACAGTCTACTGATACAGTAACAGTTAATGTCACCACCCTCTAACAACATTAGCCTCATCTGTAAACAGATAAAACAGAGGCTGGTGGTGATGTAACTTTGTTGATCATAAGATTAGAGATCCTGCTGGTCTTTGTTTGAACCCTTTAAAGCAAATCAGAGAGATTAAGTAGAGAATTTCCACTGATTTTATTATTAGTGTGTAATATGTTTACTTACTCCTGATTAAACAAGATAACTTGGTAAAAAAAGATGCATGCTTTCACCATCTCTGGAAGGGATAATCAGACTGGGGAAGGTTTCCAGTACACTTCAGTTACAAAGCAAATGTGAGCATCAGCGCAGCAGCCAGCTGAAAAAGGATCGTGGTCCTGGAACAGAAATCATCAGCTTTTGTGTCCAAGTCCTAAATTCTCCCTGCAGTGCAACAGGAGACATGCAATAAGCTCTTTTTCTTTGTGCAGAGTCGTTAACAGCAGAGATGTGATTTCAGGGGTGTATTCCTTTGGGTTAGGATCCAAAACACACCAGGTTAGTCACTTTCTGCTTGAAGAAGTCTTTCACACTAGAAAATGTATTCAAACATGGGAGACTGAATATAATGATTTACATTAAACTCACATGCTTTTTCCTGATCGTTTTTCTTCCTCACTGGAGGTGCGCATGTTCCAAAGCCAAGCCCCGAAGGCCTTACTCTATCTAAACTCCCAAAGAGAGTTCAGGCAGGAACTTTGTGGCTCATAAGTAACCTTTTCTTCCTGGTAGCTCATTTTCCAGAAGGGTCATGTAATGAGCTCATCATTTACTACTTTGGGCTGCATCTTTTACACTCCACACAAAGTGAAGATTATCTTATTTTTGCTGGTGCACTCAGCAGAAAATTGCAAGATTTAGTAAAAAAATCCAGTGTCCAATATTTCAACTCTTGGGGGAAATTTAATTTCAAATTTTTGCAATTTTGTTTTTTTTAGAATACTGCCTCAGACAAAAATGTATTTAGTTAAAAACTAAACTTTAGTTCTAAAGCAAATTATCAAGCAGCCGCATTGCTGGGACAGTTCAGTGTCAAAGAAAACACAGCTGCTGGCATCTCTCATCAGTAGACGCCAGACCTTTCACACTGCCTTAATGCTTTGGGAGCAGTGCGAACATCCATCTCCAAGCAGGAGGCTGGTGTCTGCATGCTCAGAGAGTGCAAGGGTGGCAGCTGTGTTGCGTATTCAGCATTTCACCAAAGGGGCAGTAGGGCTCCCATAGTTTACTCCCAATGAGCTAGCTAGAGTACAGGGAGAACTAGCTGTTGCAGTATGCAGCAAAACTTAACGCTAACTGTGTTTGAAAGCTGGAATAGATGCCCCTTGTACTGCAGGACTGACATATCCACTTGCTCAACTCCCAGGCCAACTCCATGAACACAAAATCATCAAGGTTGTGGAAATCACAAAAAAATCAAGGTGAGAGATGGATTTTACTTGTGCTTTCACTCTTGAACAACGGTGCTACCCCAGCTAGTGCTGCCTTCCCTTCTTTGTGGGTCCTGTGTTTCTTTACCACGCTATTTCCGTCTCAGCACAAGGGTTCAAAAATAAATGGAAGGAGATCAGTGACACCTTGGAAGTGGTGACTTCTTGCAGACTGACATAGTGTATTGCTAATATCATGAGCTTTTTATGACATTCATCTTCATTGTCTTAGAATAAGGACATTATCAAACACACTTTTTTACCTGGATGGAGGGATCCCACTTAGAATACCACAGGAAAACGTTCCTTCATGGGGTGCAAGGGAAGCTCTTTGGCTCTGTGGGTGCAAGCAGTGCCTGGCTGAAGTGGAGCAAGCAAAGATGTTTCACTGACTTGGGAAGGGCTTTATATCTGTCCTGCTTGTAATGACAGTGATATCTGCTCAGTATTCTCCTTGTCACAAGGTAGCTCTCAGGAGACTTGTGTTGAAGACTCCTTTAGCTAGTTTGCTGCAAGAATTGATCTTTGAGCTCAGACAGGGAAGACTTAGTCTGATCTTAGTATCAGTCTTCACTAGCATCTCTGACACGATCAGTAAGAAGCTATAGATACAAATTGCACACTGAGTTGTGACAGGCAATGCGCATATTATATACGCCTTTATTCCATTTTGTGGAGATTTAAAATCTAATTTCTAATATTTGCCTACTGGGAAAAAAGAATGCCTCTCACTGTGCCGTAGAAAACCCGTGTTGGCTGCTCTGTGGTAATTGCCAGTTCCTGGGCCACAGTCTCATTTTACCACAGGCACAAGGTTACTTCTGTCTTCCTCAGTATTAACTAGGCCACATGGAAAGATGATCTGCGGGGTAAGAGTCTTCGCCGAGGCTGTCCCCATGGGCTGCAGAGGCACATTGTTGCTTTCTGGCCTGGGAACCTACCCTTCTATTTGTCAAAACTGTGAAGGGACCCTATGGAATAATCATCCCCGATGGTAATGCTGTGATACTGAGTAAAAACCAGCCGTTTAGCCCAAAAGACATCAGTCATCCTAAGAGCACAGATCTGCTTGGCATTTTTAGTCAGTTTTCAAAGCATTTCAAAGGATCTTGAGCAAACAATTTTGTAAGGAATTTTGACAGAGATTTTCTTCTCCCTCAATATCAAACCCAAATTTTTAACATTTTTTAACATTTTCACATAATTCCACAAGTTTCTTAGTCAGGTAGGCATTTTATTTCAACATTTTTCTATTTCTATTTTTTTTCCTGAAAAAAAATTATTTCTAATATAAAAAACGTAAAAAGTTTTTTTTTAATGACAACAAAAATTTAGAGGGAAAAAATCCACAGTTATTGTAGAGTTTGCTATAAATATTTTCCTAAAGTAACATTTTTTTAGCTTCAGGTTGCTCTTCAAGCTGAATTGTTTTTGCACGGAATACTGCTCTTCAGCAGAAGAGTGTTCTTCCCATAACTATAACAAATTTCCCATCAATATCCTGAAAGGGAAAGCGAAGAAGTTTTTTCTCTGTACAGCTGATATTGGAGTTGGCAGACAAGCGCACATTCACAGCAGGCAAACAGGTATTTGTTCCCTTCAGAACATATCAGCTGTAAATGTTGATAAAGCAACACAGTGAATAATCAGATGTAAGAGGAGGGGAAGAAGCAAAAGGAGCATTGTTTGAGGAATTACTTGGCCAGCGTAAGGTTACAAGGTGTGGAAGTTTGCTTACAACCTGAGCATGAATTTGGAAAGGTAACATTCATCTCACCTGATGTTAGGCATGACTAGTTCTCTAATTCTCTTTTATAACTGAAAGACAAAGATAAGCACCTTAACCAAGTGCTCATTACAAAAGGCAGAACGGGTTATCTTCTGGAAAAGCTGTTTTTTTCCCCATCCAAGACAATTAATTTATACTCAACACTTACACTTCTGATGACTTCATTTGAGACTAGTCAAGTACTGAAGCCTGATAAGTAACTGGAAAAGACAAAGATTTAAGTAGAAGAGAATATTAGAAATCAGAAAGTCCAAAGATTTTTCTTCCAAACTGTGCTGTAGCTCTCCTGAAAGCTCATCACTGTGCAAATCCTAAATACTAAAATCCCAGCTTGAGATGGAGGTTGCCCCACGTGAGAGGAAGATTAAATTTAATGCACATTTTCCAGTGTGAGGAGTAAAGAAAGATTGGGGGTTTTGTGCAGGGTGTGGCACAAGGAAATCATTAAGGTTTTGTGCTCTGTTGATAGTAAGCCTTGCTTATCTGATGATGAAAATAGCAGCTAAAAAAAAATCTTGACTTCATCTAGTCTATTTCTGGGCTTACAGTGGATTGTCTCTGCAGCAACACTATCGTATATATGCAGGGGCACCATTAAGAACCTGTATTTTATATTAGGAAGGTCACATGCCAGGGATCAGTAAACATTGACCACAGCAACACCGACTTCTTTTATCTCTTTTCTGTCTCTGATTTTATTTAGTAATATATAAGAGAATAATAAAACATAATTTCAGGCACTCTCCCCTTCAGTCATTAAATGTGCTAATGCAATATTGTGTGCATACATACACACGCACACACGAAGGATGAAGGTGGGAAGTACATCATCTGAACTCCATGGCAGATGAGAGCATTATTCTGCTATTTTGGGCAGCCGTCACTAACTGCTGTCTCTGGACTTCAGTGGTTCCTTGGTGAAATTGTTCTCAGAAGAGTTCCTTCTTCTGTGATGAGCTTGACTGGTTCTCCAGCTGCAGCCTGCATTTGTAGCTCCTCAGCGTGCTTTGTCCTCAGTGCCTGGGTGGTCAAGCTTTATGTCTGCCAGTACACAAGGACTGTGAGCTGCATTCTGGACACTCGCAAAGTTCAGATATGGGGTCCTGCGCCCAGTCCAGCTATATATTTACATAACATTAATAACAGAAAGCACATCATGTGACCTCCAAAGAGCTGCTTGCATTTTATTTGCCTTCAAAGTCCCGAGACACACATTACGGTATTCTGTGGGAACCAAATACGCACAAACGGAGACTAATGTGACAGCACATGTTCATAGGCATGTAGCTGTACAAATCTACCCTCTGTCATTCGAACCAAGCTCAGTAAACTGAAATGGTCACCTTCATAATTTCACTGGGTTATTTTCATCAGTCTTTGAAAAAAAAACCCCAGGTTTAGCCCTACATTTCTAAAACAATTCTTGGTGATTTTGTTAAGGTATTCGGTGGCGAAGAAGTTGTATGAAAATGGAATCTGTGTATAATTTTGTTAGAATTTTGCATACAATTATGCTTTGCGTGTGACTTTTCATCTTCAAAGTGTTTTACAAACATTTTTCCACCAGTGCTGATGTAATTCTAATCACTGTAGCAGATGTTGTTTTGCTGGACTGTAATACCGTGTCTCCGTATCCAGTAAGCTGTGCAGCCTGGAACAGCAGTGCAAGCTGCAGCAACAGCGTGGCCTTCTGATTTAGCTTTGATGGATGTTACTAAAATTGAAGATAATATGGAAGCAAATGCATCTGAGTTTTGGAAAAAGAAACATTTGGTGTTAAATGGGTTTATTTTTTGTGCAAAACCCAAGTTCTAAGCTAGGAGATGAGCAGTCGGAGGAATCACAGAAACCACATGTTACTGAGGCATGAGATAGACAGTAAGGTAAACATGCACACAAACAAAAATACAAACGAAAGTGTGATGAGGAGTTGGAGCTTTTAATGTGAGGCAACATATAATATATTCTTTTTTTTGTTAGAAAGCACAGCTATATGTTGAAGAGTGAGTGACAGAGTCTAGAGAGAAATTCAGGATATTAGTTTCATGTTGACTACCACCCTTTCTCAGATTCATTCTTGCCAGTGCATTTTCTAGCTGACATAAGCAGGAGAAAAGTGGAAACTTTCTTACAGCACAATTGTTTTGAAAGTACTCTGCTAGGTGTGGAATAACAGCTTGATTATCCACCTCTAGACCTCTATATTCCTGTAACACTCAGACCTGGGTTGGCTATTACACCACCTCCACTTCCACCTTTTGGAAATTACTGCTGTTTTTCAAAAAAGTTTCATAAAAGTACCAACTTTTCTAATATTTTTCAAAACATTTTGCAATAGCAACATTTCTCCCTTCAGATACTCCACTTTTTTCCCTGTTAACAGGCATTATGAATGTTGGTGAATTAAAAACAAGGAACATCATGTTTCATTTCAACTAGAAAAGACTAAGGCTCCTTAGCAAGATTTTGCTTTAATAAATCTCATCCTAATGTGTTAGAACACATCCCCACGGGCTTTCTACTGCCACACACACGCACACAGTTGTGCACACATGCAGTCACATATAACCACCAAAATAAAATCCTTGGGGAAATACATTCTCAAAGGTGACATGAAAGTGTTTAAGTAGCATTTTCAAGCACATAAATGCTTGCTCGAAGTCAGATTTTCTTTGTAGTTTGTTTGAGTGCTGTCACTAAGGCAAGAGGGAAAGCAGAAATGCATTATTGCACTGTAATTTCTTCTCCAAAGTCCTGTTTGCCAACAGTATATGTAGTATATGCTGTAAATTCTGACTTGTGGTCATAGGCCTAGGGAAAACAAGTCTCCCCAAAAGCATATGACAGGAATATTTGATGAGTCCAGTTAACTTTCTTAAATAAAAGTACTTAATATCTTACACATGAGGAGGAATAATTGTATGAGACTAGATGGCTAAGTGATACTTCGTAATGAACTGTTTGCATGAGTGTTTGTACGTTTTTTCTCTAAAAAGCAATGGTGATGAGAAATCACAGCAGACCTGTGCACTGCCCCGTGCACTGTGAGCTGAGCCCTGGCCTGGACCTGTGGATCCTGAGGAGCAGTTTGGAGGATGTGCTATGGCTCAGGGTGAACATCTGCCCCCATCTCCCCTCGTTACCCAGGCAGCGGGTTTGCTTGTTCAGCCTTTCTGTAGCCTCTCCCACCACCAGCATCCAGAGGAGCCCTCCAGGCACAGAAACCAAGGTGTGGAGCATGGGCTTCCCTCTGTTCCTGATGCTTCTTATTCCCAAGGCTCCTGATCTTCTGCTTGCAGTAGGGCATGTGAGGCTGGCATCAAAGTGTAAGCAGGGCCAGAGATGGTGGCTGAGAACAATAATTTCCTGCTCTCCATTGTGCAGCAGACACAGTACCAGAGCACCCCAAGGCATGCAGAAATGCCTCTTCACCTCACAGAGGCCTCTGCAGGAGAAGAGGCAAAGACTGGGAGTTGGACAGGGTGCCAGAGGGGCTGGTTGTCCAGGCTCTGGGGGCTGCGGGGCCTCCCCGGGGGAACAGGGCAGGGTAGTGGGTCTATGCTTTGTCCTGTGAATGTCTGTGGGGCCAAATGGGACAACTCTGACCTTGGTGAAGCAGATATTAAAGATCGGAGAACCCGTTACTTTTGTCCATCATTCATCCATGCTGAAGTTTAAAACCACAAAAAACTGCCTCTTGATGCAATAAAGACTATGACTAAATGATAAGGTTGATAAAACTGAGTTACAGCTATGAAGCTGGAGAAGAAATCTCTGCGTACTTTCTCACACATGAAGCCACTACACCTACTCTAGAAGCCACTTCATCTACTCTAGAATGGTTATCATGTTGTTAAATTTTCCCTTCACAGAAATCTCACATCTCTAAAGTAAGACAGCGCAGAAGTGAACTCCCTTTAATAAGACAAATCTCTCCTATGATTTCAAAATAAAGTTCATGGTTTTTCAAATTGACAGGAGTTTGAAAGGTTATACTTTCTGCAGAAGGCTATGACATTTGCTCAGCTTTCTTACCTGTGATCTGCGGCAGCATCTTCAAGCCTGCTTTCCAAGACAAATCATGGTTCAGATGCCTTTCACAGCAGTACCTCTGGCAGTGCTGAATCCTCTTCGCTGAGGGACAATTTAGTTTTACTTTCATTGTCTCCAGTGGAAACACACCGTTACAACTGAGACATGAATCTAGACATATGAAAAAGTAAAAAAGGGCTGTCTCTGGAAGAGCTTCCTCTGGAGTCTCTGTGTAAATTTCTTACCCCCTCCCAAATCGAACAAGCAAGTGAACAAAATCTCAAAGTAAACTAACCAATGCACTTTGGACCTCAGTTAGAAGCCAGCCATGAACTGAAGGAAGATCGTTAAAAGACACCTAGGTAAAGGTGAAATCCAAAAGCTCTGAACACCCACTGAATTCACACTAGAGGAGATAGGAAGGTGGCTAGAGCTCGTCTTGGAAGACAGAACAAGGATAGCTGTCATTTTAGGTATTAAAAGTTGACAGACCATATTACCTATGTCACAAATAGGACATAGTTTGCAAAGTAAATACGCCCATAGAGTTTTAAAATACTAATGAAAACAAATTGGAAAAAAGACGTAAGGGCCTAAAAGCATTCATACTTTGAGCAATGTAAAGGTTTTCTTCTCTGCTGAGATTTCCACATAGCTCAGTCCCAGGGTCACACAGAAATAAGGCCTTTCATCTTTTTGTGGCTAAAACGGAGAGAGAGAAGGTCAGCCTGGGACTTGAGTCAAGATCTGCAGCCCTGTAGGGAAGTGCCCTAACCACTAAGCTATGGTAATTAGTGAGTGGATTCTTCTACCTCTTATTTTGACCAGAAATTCATTCTTGGCCTTCAGAAGCTTTCTTCAGGAAAGTGTTCTGACATACTGTCAAATTTGAGCAGCATCCAAATTATTAGCAAATGTAAGGTAATCTGAATTTCTCTGCAGACTAAGACAAGACTTTTAAGCAAGTTGCCTTATTTCAGCTTCAATGACTTCCAAAATTCAAACCCAGTCTGACATTTTCCCTAGTTTAGTTAACAAAAGATAATGTCTTGCACCATGCAGACCCGAGTCTGCTACATACAATCACTACTGGGATATTCTGAAGAAAAGTTCCAGATTTGATATATCTGTTGAAGGCCAAAAATTATTTAATGACAAATTCCTAGACATAATTTTATCTGGAACATTCCTGGAAGAAAGGTAAAAAGAGAGTCAGAGTCTTTTGGAAGATCCTGAGGTCAGTGTCAAGATTATGCGGTAGGAAGAATAGTGTCTAAGAAGAATATGGAAGCAAAGAGAGGTTTAAGGCAGGGATAAGCCCCTTCAAGTAGAAAAAAGGTGGATTTAAAAAAATATATTAATATGGAAGAAGGAAGGGACTTACAGCTTTGGAATGGGAGAAAGAAGTCAAAACAAAAGCTGTAAACAACCAGTTCCAGGTCATATGAGAGCCTGCTACTTCCTTGATACAGATTGATTTTACCCAAAAAGACGAGATACATGACAACCTCTGAAAAAATAGCTATAACATTCTCACCTTGTTCAAAGTCATGTCACGCTTGATGTACCTAGTAGCAGGATTCACAATTTTTGCTGTTCAGATCTTCCCATGGTGGTTGGTAGCACTGTGTGGAAACAATCAGCATACAAAGATCATTAACAAAAGCTGCAGTGATAAAGAGTCCTTCTCACTTCTGACCATAAGGCTATGGCAGTTCACCCACTGAAATGGAAACACCCAAACCAGAGGTCTTTTAGCAGCCTAAGCCTATATTTCATAGCATGTGTATTCAAATAAGTGTACAGGGAAGTGTGTAGGTACAATATTCCATACAAGTAATGTCTCTGGGTAAGATGGGAGGTGGGTAGATCACAGCAAGATACAAAGAGTGATTTGGGGGTGAATGTTTCATGTTATGTATATTAAAGCATTGATACATGAGTCATGGCACAGACTGAACAATTTTTTGCATCAGAGTGATAAAATGTTCTTGCTTACAGTTTTTCAAATCTATCAGTAATGCCAAATGAAAGGTTTCTTCTTTAAATCAGTCATCTTCTGTGTTTGCTGCATAGCAAAGATACTGGTTCTTAGACAACACATAGATGGACATCCTAAATATGTCAAATATGACAGAGAGAAGAAAGAGAGGGTGAAAGACAGAAAGAGTGAGAGCGAGAGAAAGGAAGAGAGAGAGAAAGAGATAGAAGAAAAGAAAGAATAAAAAGAAAGACACCCCCCCCCCC
>Ga0065711_1040317_pt1 | contig 17069 bp, 6 predicted proteins | sample Hoacrofraction12_FD_59098 | JGI IMG/M metagenome (GOLD analysis project Ga0065711, IMG submission 59098) | Hoatzin crop microbial communities from Cojedes, Venezuela - Epithelial fraction 12 v2 (version 2) | ecosystem: Host-associated > Birds > Digestive system > Esophagus > Crop | place... | reverse complement strand
GGAGGTTGTGGAGTCTCCTTCTCTGGAGATATTCAAGACCCGCCTGGACAAGGTCCTGTGCAGCCTGCTGTAGGTGGCCCTGCTTCGGCAGGAGGGTTGGACTAGATGACTGGCAGAGGTCCCTTCCAACCCCTACCATTCTGTGATTCTGTGAATGTATTGACAACTCTATGGTGATTATTTAAAAGTGAAAAGTGCGTCTGGCTGAGTAAGCAACACTGAGCAAGGAGATGAAATTTAGGAAGGAAGATTTTGGTTTGAAATATTTCACAGATACACAAGAAGCACAATGAAAAAAAAATGTTACACCGATTGCTCTGGAGGCTGTTTTTTCAGAAAGTATTGAAACAATCCTGCTGGCTTTTGTTGTGTAAATAGAACAGAACAGGGTTGGTTTTTTTTTTTCCAAATAATGTAGCATTGACATTAAGAGAACTACAAAGAGGATTTTAATTAAAGCTAAAAAATATCTCGCTCAGTAGATGTCTTAAAAGCAGAGCTACAGAAGAGGAACAACAAGACTTGCCCTGTGCCAACAAGAGGAAACAGCAGCCAGAAACGAAATTAGAGGCAGCAAGGAACGAGGACATGCAGGGAGCTGACAGAGTGGAAAAAAAAAAAAAGGAAGAATATTTCCTCTTTCATTTTGATACTTTGAGAAGAAAGTTTTGTCTAAGGTATATAAAAAAGTCTTTCATTAATTATAGGTCATCTTTAAAAATACACTGTAGTACTCCTGCATTGATAGCCCTGAGAGCCCAGAAGATGCGTATGCTCTGAGGGTGAGGATGGAACTGGTTGCCTTCTCTTGGGCTTGGGCGGGTGCTTCAGGAAAGGCATCTCTGGAGAGAAAGACTCTTCACTTTTCATTCCCATCCTTCACCTCTCCCCCCTCCCCTTGTTCTGTGTTTGCCAATAAGGGGTGCTTAGGCTGATGCTTTAGGGAAGTTGCAGATAAACTGAGGCCATTTACTTGCTTTACAGAGACTATCAAGTAGGTGTCAACTTAACTTTTAATTGCTACCAGCCTAGGATGGCATCTGTTAATAAAACTAGAACATTCCCCAACTTTGAAAGACTTACCTGCTGAAGTCAACTGTTCACTATAACTTTTACTGAAAGCTTCCTGTAATATAGGACAGATCTGCATAAAGCAAAGATGTAGGAAAAAAATGTGAAAAGGAGAACGGTGATTATAATGACAGGATGGCCACCAGTCTCTGCTATATGCAGGATGAAGTAGAAATCTTCAAATAAAGCAAACCATGTAATAGAAAGCAAGTATGAAATTGAATCAACCTGGAAATCGTCTTACAAGCAAGATCTAAAAAAAGGTACAGGAGTGATAGCTTAGCATGTTCTCTCTTGGACACTGACTCAAACACAAGATTAAACCACATGGTTGTAACCCCCAAGGTTAGGGGAAAAGCCAGTTCAGTTCTTGTGTGTAAATTTTATTACTCTTTATTAGTGCCAGAGTCTTCAACTGATCGTCAAGTCATCCAGTTTTACAGAAGGTACATAAAATAGGTCAGATGAATTAATGTGTCCTAATGTGTCTGTTCCTCTTCACTGACAAAGGTAGATATTTATACTACTGGTGTTGAAATTTAGGTGAAATAAATTGCACCCTAGAAATCTGAAGATGGGCACCCAGGCACTAGCAGAACCATCTCAGCACACCACTGTTGGCAACACTGACTATAACTTCTCTGCCACAGGTTCTCTCTCTGTTAATCGACATCAGTAAGTAGTTAAAAGCATTTTGAAGTCTGTAGAGGAAATAATTTTATAAGTCAAACTCTCTCAAGAAGATTTGGATTAGGTTTTTTTGTGAGTACCTGGCAAGATTCTCCAGGGCATGACTGGATCATGGTAGGAGATTTATCTGTTTACAAGTGTATGTGCTGGGAGATAAGCATGATGACTCTAGCAAGATTTTGAAACATAAAAGCAACTTAAGAGGAAACCTTTCTGGATTTGACTCTAGCCTAGTTTCAGTGGAAGTGTAGAAGTCAACTTCTGTGACCACAGAGTGGCACAGTTCATTATTCTTTAGAGGAGGAAAAACAGGGAATTTCAAGAGCAAAACTTTTAATAAACTCAGAGATCTGCAGCCTACAATCTCAGAGGAATCAAAACTAAAGAAAAAATTAGTTAAGGCAGGCTAGCAGTTTCTTGGACAAAAGCTATGAATGATCCAAATGTAGGAGGAGGACAGGAATGGTAATAAAAGACCAGCATGTCTAAATTTGCAGTTAGTTATTGATTTCAGTCACAAGAAGGAAGCATATACAAAATGAGATCAGTGAAGACAAACAAAAGGAATAAAATGGAAATACGGGATCAGAATAAGAAGTCCAGCCTCTCAAAACACGAGGTTATTAGCAAGGGGTATCAAGGGTGATGTGAACTCATTTGTCAGCACAATCCTGATGAGAATGACTAAGAAAAATATTGGTCTGCTGTAGAGAAAAGAGGAAGAGCTCTCTACAAATGGTTCCAAGAAGGCTGAAATGTTTAATGCCTTTTTCTGCATCAGTCTCCTGAAAAGGTCAACTCTGAAATGATGTGTGGTACAATTAACACTTGCGATAAAGAGGAAAGTAAAAGAACATGTTTAAAAAACGTGTAGATGTAGCACTTCAGGATATGGTTTAGTAGGAATGGTGATGTTGGGTGGATGGTTGGACTTGATGATCTTAGAGGTCTTTTCCAACCTATGATTCTATGATTCTATATTAGAATCCCTATATCTGTCAGATCTTTTCAAATCATTTAAGCCAACTCAACTTCATTATAGAATATTCAAATAAATGACTAAATCAATAAGGAGCCCTTTGGCAACTCATGGAATGGGTGAAATTCCAGACAACTTACAATGGCAAACATTTTGCCAGTTTTTAATAAAAAGGGTGTTCACAGGAAAGAATTAAAAAAGATTTGATAAGCATTTGATAAGCAACCTGAGGAAATGTGGTTGTGATGAATTAGCAATGGGACCAGCTGGAAGTTGTGTTCATTGACTAGTTTTGACTGGATCACTGTCAGAATAGAAGAATGTCTCCAATGGAGCTCTGCAGGGGCCTGCCACCTATCTCTGATCCAGAACTGTTGCTATGCCTTTGTAAATTTTTCTTTTTTAGAAATCACATTGAAATGCATGAGGAAGATTGCAGTGTAATATCTCCGCTACATGCCATACTGGGAAGCACTGTCTGGAATACAGTTTTCAAGTTTGGGCTGCTTCACTTCTAGAAACAGGGTCTAGAAGGAAGTGATTGGTATGATCAGACATCTGGAAAACAGAGTTTATGCAAAAATTCGATGAAATCAAGGAACTTGCACAGATGAAAAAGGGAATTAGTGAGGGAGAACATAATATATGAAAATACGATGCAGGAAGGATTGAACACTCTGTTCTCTAAGTGCATGGCAGCTAGAACATAGGTTAAAGGGCTTAAATTGCAACAAAGAAGATTCAGGTTATGCATTAGAAAATGTTTCCTAACACTAAGGAAAGTGAAGCAGTTGTACAGTCTGCCTAGGAATGCTGTAGAGACTTCATCACCAGGGTCCTTTACACCCAGGTCAACCAGACACCCTGTAACAATGATCCTGGAATCTTCAGTTCCATCATAGGGCAGTGAATGGATGAGATGACCTTTCTATGCCTGTGCCAGAGCGTTTTTTCCCAGGTTCTATGATAGTATGTATGCATTATCCCTGTTATCCTCAAAAAAAAAAGGATTCTAAATAGAGAATCTTGTTCTTTGGCAATTTTTCACTTGTATTTTTAGAATGCAGATAGAAAGAATTTTTTTGGCAAATTTACATGGAATTTCATAGATTTTTTTTCTTTAAATGAGCTGAAAATAAACAGATCTTTTCTTTGAAGAACTTGGTCCTGTAAGGAGCAAAGTACTTTCCTGGAAGTCTCTATTTCAGCAGGTGTAATTCCTTGTACCTCCTTCTGCTAGTGTTACATATACTGGCATGACTTGGAGATGAAGAGCAAGAGGAAAGTACTGTTATCCATATTCAACAGATGTAGAATTAAGGCAATGAAATTCCATTTAAACCGAGCAGTGGATATTCTCCACTGTGCCCTCCACTGCTCCCTTCATCTCACACTTGAGAAACGAGACCCTTGCTTGCTTTGGGGCTCTACACGTGCATTGTTTTCCTGCAGAAACCAGGGGATGGGGAGAAACAAAGGGAGGAAGAAGGGTGTCTGAGCATGCCCAGACCTTGCTTTCAGCTAGGGTGGGCCAAGGCTGAGGCCACTGCTGTGGGATCCCACTTCCCAAACACAGACAGATAAGTTGTCTTAGATATCTGGAATTGTTGGAAGGCCTAAATGATTTGAATGGCCAAATCCTATATTCAGGAGAGATTTAACACAATTAAACTTTCTACAAGTCCATATACTCCCAAGCCAAGGCATTTTTTGCACAAAACACTGCTGAAAATGGAACATAGTCCTTCAGGTGGGTGAGCAGCAGGGACCTTTGTAGGAGGTCTCTGCATCCACAGGACGTGTGGTGGGTTGGCTAGGTGGATATAGGAAGGGACAGTGCAGGCAGCGCCGGACTGCCCGGCCTCCATCCTCCTGCTGCTTACACTGTGGCCCTGTGTGGAAAGGTGAGGAGGTGAGGAAACACTCCGTGCTTGTGGCTGCTTTTGCAGCTCCCTGGCAAAGACTGAGCACGCAAATACTGGGCCAAGGAAAGCTTCAGTAGATGTTGGCTTTCTCCAGATGGGCTGACCGGAGAATGGGTCCATTCTCCAGACAGGCCAGTCTCCAGCCTGCTCACCTTGTGGAAAGATCTCCCTGCTATAATTGTACTACTTCTGTCTAAAATACTTACTTCTAAGGCATCTATAATTTTCCAAGCCAGACGTTTCCTGAGGAGCATGCTGCAGGCCGAGCTGGAGATTAATTCTACATATTGGAGCACACAGCAAATGAGGGTTTTCTGACTGGGGCGGTGGCACATGCAGTACTAAGTTTTTCTATTTCCTGGAGAGAAAATGACTTTTTTAATTGAAAGCAAAAGCCTAATCAGGGCTGAGAACATTAGACATGCTATGAAGTGGGACAAGTTGGACAGAGAAAAGAAAAACACTAATTTAAACAAATTACTTGCTAGTTATGGGAGAAGTCTTAATTTGTCCAGTGGACGAATGCTAGGAATAAAGAGGGTGTAGGCATATCAAATAGTGGACTGTTAAAAAAAAAAAAAAGATACTATATTGGCTTAAGTGATTAAAAACCAGTCAGTTAATTATCTATATCATAGTTATTAATATAAAATAATTATTTTGACTTGGACTAGCTCCCATATAGAAAGAGTGGGAAAGTTGTGCTAATTAAATCATAAATGCTGGGGGGAAGGGTTGCAAACTTAAATCCAAATATTAGCTGACTGTCTTAACTGAATTTTAGAATAGTTTAGTCAAGATATAAGACACTGAAAATAAAGGCTTTGATTACTGTTTATGTTTACTTGTACGGATAGTACTGTTTATTCAGTGGAATTATTTCAGCAGTTAAAGTGAAGCATTTGTTCAGGTGATTCATGCACCAACAGTTAATATAGAAAAGCTTTTTCAGCACAGTTACACATGCTTCAAAATAGAATTGTTTCAATATTAAAAATTAAAAAATGACTTTTCTATATGAATAGTATTCTTTGAAATATTATAATGTAATTTAGATTTCCAGGAAAAATATTTAGGATTATAACATTTGTATTTTTTTAGCATTCATGTGGCTTAAGTGTTCTATTGATTTCACACTGCCATCCTTGAAAGAAGAATATAACTTGTGGAAGTGTTCCATTTTGCTTGACTTGTGAAAGTTCAGTATAGCAGAAGGTGCCTTTGATTGCAAGTATAGCCCAGGCTTCTTGTAACCTCAGATCAATTTTGAGTTTGAAGTGGTTTTGTTCTCACAGTAAGAATGTTAATAAGACCCTAAATGTGATTTTATTGACACAGAAGAAATGACTATTTTAAGTGTGACATTTTTGTAATAGAAAGCAGTTCTGCTGAAAATCTGGTAGTCTTCAGTTATTAGAAAACTAAACAACTGGAAAGTATGTATTACTTCAGTGTAAAACTGTAACATTGTAAAAAAGCAAAACAAGTAACAGAACATTGAAGGTAAATGTACTAAAGATGCAGGCTAAAAAAAGTTTTCTATTTTAAGCAAGTATTTTCATCCATTTGTACTTTTGTCTTTTGCAGTAATTAGTCAGAACTTCACAGCTACAGCTGTCCAACCTTCTTGCTAAAATAGGCTGTTCCTTGTGTACATCTGTACTTGTGATTCTCTTATTCATGCCAGCAGTGGAGGTGTAGCCTGTACAGACAGCTGAGCTTTGCTGATTCTGTCTGGTACAGGAGAATACTTACCAAACAGGCATGATGTTGAATTCCGTGTCCTTAAGCACACACATAGAGTTACTTATATAGTCAAGCTCAAAAATCTTAAAGCTAGTTAGAGCAAAACCAGCATGTTCCATGAGTTGCTCTGAAAATAAGGAAATGTTATAGTTCAGTTGGAAGCACAAAACTGATTTTAGGGTACAACCTTCTATTTAAATGCAGCTTTTCTTTCATATTGCAGATTGATTCCTTTTTTTTATTCCTTCCTTTTGTGTGCTTCCTGCATCAGATCTCTTTTCCATTCCTTGTATGCTGTGCACTGGCGCTGTGGTGCTGTTTGTTGTAAGAAAAATTATATTTTGTGATGGCTGGTTTATCTCTTTTTCTAAGTAGGAGTTAATTTTGTTATACAGACTGCCCTTCTTCCTTTCATCTTTTATGTGTAATACTTTTTAAATAAGAATTTTCATCTGCCCAAAGAACTAAAGTCTGCATTGTCCATCTCAGGCTGCAGTATTCCTAGTTCATTGAGTAAGCCAGTGCAAGCTTGGTTTGTGGCTTACTGAGAAAGTTCTTAAGTCTGTCCTACATGCTCCAGGGAGCAGAACTGGCCATTCCTGCCTCTGAAGTGCTACTTCACCACAAATTCAAACATCCTTGTCCTGAAAGAGACGCTGCCTGCCAGATGAGCTGTAAGCCAATGCACTGCATCATTAGAACTGTCCTGACACCCTCTGTAAGAGTAAGACTTTAGCCTTGCCCTTGTTTTAATTTGGATGCTCCTGGTACAGGTACATGAAAGAAATCCTTCCCATGTTTTCAGCTGGACACTGTATTCTGCCTGTCTGATACCTCATGGGTTTTTGTTTGCTATTACATTACAGCCTAGTTTCTTGGCAGGACTGCTATAGTTTGATGCTGGTGACAAGACACCCCTATATAATCTCAAAAAAATTATTTTGGAAGGAAATGTGTTTCAGAAGTTGTTAGTATTGAAGTACTGCAAAGAAATAAAACATTTATTCTTGAGCACCCTCACTTACTCTCGAGGGCCATTAGTGATAATTTCAAGGTTCTCCACATTTGTTACTTCCAGTTTCTTTTTCTGGAGTCCAAAAGAGCAGAGGAATAGGAGGTAGCATCTAACAGGCTTGTCATAACTAGTTACTAAATATTTTGTAATTTATGCAGCAAGACCTGGCTTGCTGCTTTGCAAATTGTCCTGTAATAAGGAGAAATACTCCTGTTAGCGATGTTTTTTCTCTGTCGCTCCCCCAGAATGAATTATCTCCTGCTTCAAGAACTGATCCAGGAGGGCACTGGAAAAACAAATTAACTGGATGAGGTTTTATTGCAAAAACTTTGGAACTGTTTTCCTGATGTGTTTAAAGTTGAGCATATAAATAACAAGGCGGGTGAGTTTGCAATCAGTTTTAAAGCCATCTTTTGCCATGTACTTCTATGCAGATTGTAAAGTGTTTTGCTACTCAAATCAAGGACAAAATACTGGTTTTTGAAGTAACATTTTATTTAGTCTACAAGTCTATGTCAGATCTTAGGCTGTTGCTCTGAAGGGTAGATAATTTTAAGATTAATTTTGTATCTTACAAGCATTCAACAGGCTAAATTCAATGTTTTATACAACCTGTCTGCAGAGCCTTCTCACTCTAAAGAAAACATTGGCATGCCTCAGAATACATGCAGAACAGATCTGCTTTATTTACTAGCTGATTTTACAGTCATGTTTCAGAGCAGACTTGCACTTTAAAAATCAGATTTTGCTCCCATTGAATAAAAACCATCAAATGTCATCCATTAGTGTTAGTTTATGTATTTGCTCTTCCTAAAGTTCTTTCCCATTACCCCTGAGGCTCATTAACCTAAATACCCCATCAGAAAAGATGTAAATCCTACTTTTATTCTTCTGTCTGTGCTCAAAGGAAGAGCAGCAATCAGCTGGGTATCACCACTCTTTTTAAAGCAGACGCCTGGGCAGCAAGCAGGCAGAAATGAGGAGATGGTGGCCAGTAGAAGCGATCAAGACAACTGCAGAGAAAAAGGACCTCCCCATAAAGGGTCAGTGGGCAGGCAAGCATTGGGGGTGAGGATCACAGGCTTAGAGTCACCTGCTGAGCTTCAGCAGCAGCACAGGTACTTGCTGCCCCTTGCTCAAACTGAAGCGATTCAACTGTCCTTTAGTGCCCCTGAATGTTATCCAGGCTCAATGCCTTTGTCCCTCATTCACAGATATTCCAGATGTGTTGACGACATAGGTCTGGCTAAAGAATGTGTTGAATACAGACACTCTGCTTTCAACAGTGAAGCTACGCTCCAAAATCTTTTGGCTCGCATGTTCCCGAACTGCCTGCTTCAGTGAGTCCTAAGATAGATTTCATCCCTTACACATGACAAATACGGCATCACACAGGTGCTTGTTCCTACAACATTTCATTTCTTCGTTAAGGACTGAGAGCTTGAGGCTCTGTTAATAACTGCCATATCTGTAGTTCCTGAAGAGGAAAGACCTTTAACATAATGAAAGGATCCATTCATTAGTGGTGTCTGTCCATTTATTTCACACAGGGAATGCCTGTTTTTCTTCTCACCACTTCAGTCAAAAGCATTTTAATCTCACATGGAGTGGGTACAGCTGATATTTTATTTTACCTGTGGCAAAGGCTTAAAATTTGCACGATCTCATCCAGATCAAGAGCATGGAAGTTAAAACTTGATCTGTATGTATGGATAAGAATGGGACCCGTCCTATGACCATTGCAAGAATTTCCTGAACAAGGAACTAACATGAATCAGGAGCTTAGAGTAAAAATGATCTCTCATTATATATCGCTGCCCTCTGTCTCAGCTTCAGTCCTGCTCAGATCCTTCTCCTGCACTGTCCCAGCGTGCTGGGAACCTTCCCAAGGATTAAAAAATTATGCATATTTCGGCACAATCCTTGCTGCAGAGATCTAGATCACACCACTACAGCTGTGCCATGAGTGCCACTGACACGACCTACCTTGGTGGCAGAAAACTGCCCTGCAGGATGAGTCACAGTGATCCGAGACAGTCAGGTTGGTGTTTAAGCAGCCGCCAAAGCTGACTAAGGAAAGGTCAGAACAAGCGTGTTAAGTGTCAGTGATTTTGCGTGCTTTTGGGGTATCCTTTCCCAGAATGCCTTGTGCAATCCTAGCTGGAATTCAAACTGCTCTGATTTGAGGGGTCCCTGGGGTGATCCTGCTGCCACTCACAGCCCACTCCCCCTATGGAAAAACTCCATTTTTCAGGAGAAAATTCCCTTGCAGTAGAGCAATCTCTCTGACTATCTGCAATGTAACTCTGTCTGTACCAGGTTAAATCAAGTGCTGGCTAGAATAAGCGACTTAAAGTAACATTTTTTCGTCTATGTGGGTTTTTTTTTTCTTAGGGCAATGCATTATATCAGCAGCACTTTCAATTGCAAAGAGATCATTTTTTCCATGACAGAACATGTTGCACAAGAAGGAAGTAATAGGGAGTAGCCCAAATTTAGCATGAAAATGAGCAGCTCAGAAGCCTACAAAAATATCAGCTCAGTTTCTGATGTGTTTATTTGCTGCTAGAGTTGTGAGATACAACAGTCTCATACCTAGAGTTGCCTCCCCAGCAGATTAAAGGGGGAGCATTGGCAAGTGTTTGCAATCCTGACAAAATCATGTCAACTTCTGACATAATGAGTAATAAAGAAAAAAAGCGTGAAATGCATCTAAGTATTAGTTTGAGATATCTTAGAGTTGACAGTGAATCAGCACCTGATCAGCATAGAGAAAAATCAAAGCAAGAAATGTGGGTGAGAAGAAGTGCTGCTCTGAGTTCTACAAGCACTTCCCAGCACTTGCTCCTAGTGCAGGCCAGCGGTCTGAGGTAGAGCTGTGTCTGCAGCGAAGAGGCTGCGGGGTCAAAAGCCCACTTTTGCCTTGCTGTGATATTAAAAAGGTCGAGTGACTAAGCTGTACATTAAAATAGCTGTGGAAGAAAGGAATAAATGTAAAGGACTATGAATTTACAGGAAAACAATACCTATTCACAGCTGAGGAGACTTGTCTGCTTGGGCTGAAACATTAAAATCACATCATTTATTTACCTTTCATCTTAAATAGCATCTTGGTTGCAAATGCAGTCTCCTTTTCTCCCCCCATGCTGTTTTGACTGTTCTCCTATCTATTAACTGGAGCTGTGCCCGAATTACATAACTGGAAAAACTGAACCCTCGTGCCTTGCTTGATGCCTGTAATTTGTGAGAAGGAAGATGCTCTCAGCAAAGCAGTGTGTAGAAGACTTCATCTAATACTGCCTGCGGTAAGAGTCTTCTGTTACCAGGGATGTGAGATCTGTCTTACGGGACCACAGTATCCAGCCCACTGTTCCTGAGCTACTGGGGGATTATGCCTGTTGTCCTGAGGAAGGACTTGTTTTCTGCAAAAATATTTTCTTCCTCATTCTTCTGTTCTGTTCTGCAAGTCTTATTTTCTGTGTAATGCCTAATGGGCCCTGGCCCTATATTCTGCTGTAATGCCGAAATCACAGAGTGCAGATAACCAGCTGCAAAGAGGTGGATATTAAAGGGGCAATCTAATCCTGACTTCATCTGAATTTCAGCTTCTGGCCAGGAATAATGTAAATCCAAACATTGGGTCCTCATTTTATCTGCCCTTTAATGGTAAATTAGGCCATAGGATGTCTGTGACTTCATTTCTGCAGTGCTATTGCATAATTTAGAATTACAGACCAAGTTATAAAATGAGAATGTGTTTCTTAGCAGAATTGGTTACAAAACAGACACTCAACTTTATTAAGAAAGAAACTAGCTGGCAATTGGTAATCGGCCCACTAAACGCTTGAACTCTGGAACTGTCCCAGGAGACAGCGTTAGTGCTCGAGCAGAGTGCCTGAGGACAGTTTGGAAGAGCAGCGTGTTCAAAGGAGTTAGGGGAACAAGGTGACCTGGTGCAGCTAGTTAATGGTCGAGATGCCGTTTGCACAGAGACTCCAAAAGTTTTTACATGTCATATATAAAAAGTTATCTGCAGGAATACTTCTTTCCTCTCATTTTATAAAGCCACATGGAGCAGCCAGATATATAATATCAGGGATTCTGCATGCTACCGGGTGCACCAAGGACTCCACTTGATGAGTCTAAAAAGGAGAGTAGTTTCTGGAAAGTTTCTGGCATTGGGACAGTTAGAGAACTTTTCCCGGAATGAGAGTAGATTCTCCCATTGCCAAAGGGAGCCTGAGGAGCACTGTGCATCCAAGAGCCACCAGCACAGCTGGTCTGTCGTGAACCTCTGGGTCTGTTTTGGGGTTATGAGTTACTTGTCACTGGACCCACAGAGCAGGGCTGTCTCTCAGCCACACACAAGGAAAATGGGGCTCTTTTAGAGACCCCTTCCTTAGACCTTGGTTCCTTAGACCACTAAGGAAGATGGCTTCTCAATTGTCAGAATCCTGTTTCTGTTTTCGCAAAAATATGTCAAAACCAAGATGTTTCTGTGAACCTCTTGGGTCTGATGCTTTGTTGTTTCCCTGTGAAAAAATGTTTGGTTAGAGAATTCCTAGTTAATTCCACTGCACAGAAACAATTAGGATATGTCATTTTCTTTCTTTGTTCCCTTATTGTTGTTCATTTTTTAAAAGATATTCTATTTTTAAAATTAGAAACGAATCAAGCATCTGGCAACATGGGCTTTTCTTCATGTCAAGTAACTATTATGGGACTTGGTAAGAAGTCAGTTTGTTCTGCCTGGTGAAGTTCATCTGTGGTAGCCAACAGAATTTTACTTGAATCCAGAGAAAGCAAACAAAATTTTTTGTTCCACAGAGGATGTCAGAAACCGCTGCCTTAACCACAGAGCCAAATTCAAATTCTCCTTGGCAAAAAACTCAACTGCTCTGATGAACACGAGCAGAAGAAAGTGAAGTGGGTCTTCCCAACCATTTCTGAGGCTTGTGCTCTTGCAGGGCTCTGACTCAGAGAACAGATAATTCAAATCAGTCATAAAATATGGATTTAGCCCTGCAGAGAGGTGTGTAGCTCCCTTTCATGACTTTGATGAGGCTTTGTCCATAGGAAAACAACAGAATCCTAATATCTTTTAAGTCTTTTGTAGACTTTGCTTGGAAGAAGCATCCTGAGAGACATGAGTTATGCAGACATTTGAGCTCTTCACATTTAATTGCCACTTAATTAAAATGTTAAAATGGAACAACTACTGGTTAATGCTCTAAGCAGCAGTAAGGCAGAAAGGCAGAAAATTTTAGGGTTACAATGTTGTGTTAGCACGCGAGAAAGGAAGATTAAGTGGATATGACAAACTTTAACAATATGCTTTGTGTTAGATATAAATATAATTGGTTGTCATTACTTCATTAATTAGGAGGTGATCAAAAAACCTACAGATAAAGAGAAGCAAAATCCTCAATTACAACAAATACAACTTTTAAGTACTTAGAATAACAGCCATTTCAAAAGAATGGGCAACAACTTTTGAACTACATGACTACTGATTTTCTAGCAATATGTACTGTCTTTAGCACCTGCACTTTCATCCAAAAAAGTAAATCTATGCAAGATGCCAAAAAACTAAGCAATGTAAAAGAATAAGATGCTCAGCAGAGTAGATGCATAATTAAATACTGCACAATTAGCGCTATAAGATGGGTTAGACCATGAAATACCATGAAGTGGTTAGGTTTTGTTTTCAAAAATCATTAATTCAGTTTTTGTTGCAGCGGGATCTAGGACTCGACCATATGATCCATAACAGTCAACTTTATTAGTAAAGAATCTAGATTATATAGACAGAACTTAATTGTCATTAGTCACTATACATAAACACTCAGTGCAACACTCAGCTATGATTGGTTACTATACATAAAAACATCTATCAACAAAACACCCCGGTTACATAATCAACACTCAAACTATGATTGGTCAGTATTCATAGAACGACTGTTTACCTGCAGCTGGCCTGAGAACGATTGTCTTTCCCACAGCCAGCCTGAGAAAGGTCTGTTTTCCCGCAACTGGCCTGAGAGAGGTTTGTTTTCCCACAACCGGCCTGAGAAAGGCCTTGAGGCCTGTGCTGCTTGAAGCCTGTACTACTACAAACCGATCAAGTCCATATTCAGAGTGTCTGGGTTACTCACAATATGTCCCTGTTTCTCCAGAAACCCTACAAGTTTTAGTCAAATAGAAGCAGTAGCAGTAGGGTTTTTAATTTCAAAAGTTTGTTTCTAAAATGGAAAACGTAGTGTTTACAGCTACTCCATTCAGAGAAGTATAGCCCTCTCAGCCTCTCTGGGTCTTGTTTTTTGTTTCAGGACTCAGTAAAGCTGTGGGGTCTGATGACAGCAGGAGTCCAACAGACACTGCGGTGAATGGTTTTGTTCAGGTGCTTTTCCACTTTATATAAAATTGCCTTCAACAGCCACAGACTTCATGCCTGATCTTTCTTTTTCCCCCCCCTTCTTCCCTTATTCGTCCCTGACCATTACCTTGTCGCTGATGACAACACAGGCATGACTGAGGCTTTCAGGCATTGGATGGGATCTTGTCTTTTCTGAAGAGTGCTCTTCTAGGACAGAGCTCTGGAGAAGCCCCTGGGGGCCTTTACCTGAGCCAGCTGTCTGGTGTGATAAGCTAAGGGGCTGACAGGGGCGGCTTTTCCAGGAGAAGATTCTTCTGAAGAATCTCATTTTCCTAGGGCAGGGATGAAAGATGACACCTTAACAGCATTCGTAAGTGGTGACAATCAGTGTCAGGACTTTGCTATACAGGTAAAATAAAAAAGTAGAGGTGACACGGTCATTATCTTCCCTGACAGCAGCTCTATGTCCACGCTCCATTTCTCCTCCTGTTATAGTTGGTCAAGTTGGATGGGGCTCTGAGCAACCTGGTCTACTTAAAGATGTCCCTGCTCACTGCAGGGGGGGTTGGGCTAGATGACCTCTAAAGGTCCCTTCCAACTCAAAGTGTTCTATGATTTTATGATTCTATAGTTGGTGCCATGGCCTGGGTTCCCTAACAAGGCACAGAAGAGGCCCTGTCCCAGCCTTGTGTTCAAATTGGTGGATTAGATACTGTTCCAGCGAATGAGAGCACTGCTTGAAACCTCCCTGTGGCCAAGTAGGACTGGGAGTGAAGCTTCTCTTTTCTCAGGTGATTGATTATTTCAGTCATTGCCCACTATATGCAATAAAACTAGGCACCACCACTAGTGATTTTGAACAGAATTCATAATTGCCAGTGCCTAGTAAAGCCAACACATGTAAGTCAAGAACTGCAAAGAGAGTTTAGACATCTCTTTGCATGACTTCTGAAACAAAAGGTTTGGATAGTCAAGATGAGTTGCTGTAGAGTATTCATGGCAACTCGCATTTAAGTGCTTTGAGTACTTTGAGGAGGAACAACCAGGCTCTACGAATTTTGTAAGTCAGGTATCTGCGAAGGGGAGAGAGTCTGAATAGCGCTCTTGAATTTGTGTGTTGAAAATATGCCTAAAAGAGATGGTGCTGTAGGCAGGTGTCTCACATACAATCCAGGTATATGCTGATGCTTAATCTTATACATCCTCAGTAGTCATCCTGAAGTAACAGAACTACTACTTAGAATCATAGAATCATAGAATGCTTTGGGTTGGAAAGGACCTTTAGAGGTCATCTAGTCCAACCCCTCCGCAATTAACAGGGACATCTTGAACTAGATTGGGTTGCTCAGAGCCTCATCCAACCTGGCCTTGAATGTTTCCAGGGATGGGGCATCTACCACCTCTGTGGGCAACCTGTTCCAATGTTTCACCAGCCTCACTGTAAAAAATTTCTTCCTTATATCTAGTCTAAATCAACCCTCTTTTATCCTAAAACCATTACCCCTTGTTCTATTGCAACAGACCCTGATAAAAAGCCTGTCCTCATCTTTCTTATAAGCCCCCTTTAAGTACTGAAAGGCCGCTATAAGGTCTCCCCAAAGCCTTCTCTCCTCCATGCTGAACAGTCCCAACTCTCTCAGCCTCTCCTCGCAGGAGAGGTGTTTCATCATTCTGATCATTTTTGTGGCCCTCCTCTGGACCCGCTCCAACAGGTCCATGTCTTTCCTGTGCTGAGGGCTCCAGAGCTGGACGCCGGACACCAGGTGGGTTCTCACCAGAGCAGAGTAGAGGGACAGAATCATCTCCCTCAACCTGCTGGCCATGCTTCTCTTCATGGAACTCAGGACATGGATGGCCTTCTGGGCTGCAAGTGCAAATTGTTTGCTCATGTCTAGCTTTTCATCCATCAGTACCCTCAAATCCTTCTCGGCAGGGCTGCTCTCAATCCTCTCATCCCCCAGCCTGTATTGATGGTGGGGGTTGACCCGACCCAGATGCAAGACCTTGCACTTAGCCTTGTTGAACCTCATGAGGTTTGCACAGGCCCACTTCTTGAGCTTGTCCAGGTCCCTCTGGATGGCATCCCAACCTTCTGGTATGTGGACTGCACCACTCAGCTTGGTGTCATCTGCAAACTTGCTGAGGGTGCACTCGATCTCGCTGTCTATGTCATTGATGAAAATGTTAAACAGCACCAGGCAAGTGTATTCTGGGCAAGTAATACCTATAAACTGGTCTCTGCAGAATTGAGTTTTAAATTTTTCTCCTGCAATTACACATAAAACATATGATTAATATAGTTGAAATTTCTTTTTTCCTTTCTTTCCCATTTATGTCTTCATAGGACAGTGATGTATAGCTTGTTTTCTTGTACTGGTATTTCTTACAGCAAGGTGAAACAGAAGAGCAAGTGAAGTCTTCTGTAAAACAACAAATAATTCTCGGACAAAAGGGTAGCTATTTTTTAGATGAATTAAATCACGTTTAGTTTTTAAATCAATTAGATTTCAAGTTTTTAGTATCCATTTAATTTTACATTTTAAATTTTCTTTTTAAGGTACTATGACAAAAATATGTAGTCTTGAAGCCCTGATGTGTGAGGTCAAAGAATAAACCCAAAACTTGCTGCTGAATAAATCCTCCTGCTATTGGTCTGAGGACTGCAGAATCTGCCAAAACTTCTCATAACAGCACCATGGGAACCTCTGGAAACATCAAAAGGTTCAGTAATTACTGTCAAAACATGCACAGATTAGCAATAAAAAACAACAGCCCTGCAGCATTTTATAGATTATTATCTCCTCTGAAACTTTCTGGATGGTAACTGATACCAGTTTAGTTTCACAAAATTAAGAGCATTTTGTTGGGAAAACAATCTTTGTCCCCTTTGACATAATATAATGAACCATGGCAATAACAGTTTCATGGTCATTAGTCAACAGTATGCACGAAGTGTGAAGCCTAATCTGCATGGCTTTTTGCCCTGAAGTCACAAGATGCCGCACTGCTGAGGGCTGCCTTGACATGCCACCAGGAGCCTGACTGCCAGGGCTGTTGTGCTTACGAACCGTGCTAATCTGCAAGTGCAGGGCTGTGCTGCTAGCTTAGACTTGGGTAGAAATTGCTCTTTTCAATGCAACAGAATCACAGAATCACAGAATCACAGAATAGTAGGGGTTGGAAGGGACCTCTGTGGGTCATCTAGTCCAACCCCCCTGCCGAAGCAGGGTCACCTACAGTACGCTGCACAGGATCTTGTCCAGGCGG
>Ga0065711_1040316_pt1 | contig 17069 bp, 10 predicted proteins | sample Hoacrofraction12_FD_59098 | JGI IMG/M metagenome (GOLD analysis project Ga0065711, IMG submission 59098) | Hoatzin crop microbial communities from Cojedes, Venezuela - Epithelial fraction 12 v2 (version 2) | ecosystem: Host-associated > Birds > Digestive system > Esophagus > Crop | place... | reverse complement strand
CCAGCCTGTCCAGGTCTTGCTGAATGGCAGCACAGCCTTCTGGTGTATCTACCACTCCTCCCAGTTTGGTGTCATCAGCAAACTTGCTGAGGTACACTCTAACTCTTCATTCAGGTCGTTGATGAAGAAGTTAAACAAGACTGGGCCCAGTACTGACCCCTGGGGGACACCACTAGTTACAGGTTGCCAGCTAGACTCTCTTCCGCTGACGACAACCCTGTGAGTTCTGCCATTCAGCCAGTTCTCAATCCACCTCACTGACCACTCATTCAGCCCACACTTTGTGATCTTCCGTAGGAGGATACTATGGGAGTGTCGAAAGCTTTGCTAAAGTGGAGGTAGACAACATCCACGGCTCTCCCCTCATCTACCCAGACAGTCCTGCCATCGTAGAAAGCTATCAGATTGGTCAGGCATGATTTTCTCTTGGTGAGTCCATGCTGACTACTCCTGATAACCTTCTTTTCCTCCACTTGCTAAATGATGACCTCTAGAATGAGCTGCACCATCATCTTTCCCGGGATGGAGGTGAGGCTGACCGGCCTGTAGTTCCCTGGGTCCTCCTTCTTGCCCTTTTTGAAGATTGGAGTGACATTGGCCTTTCTCCAGTCCTCGGGCACGTTTCCTGTTCTGCAGGACCTTTCAAAGATGATGGAGCGTGGCTCAGCAACGACATCTGTCAGCTCCCTCAGCACTCGTGGGTACATTCCATTGGGGCCCATGGATTTGTGGACGTCCAGATTGCTTAAATGATCTCTCACACAATCCTCCTTGACCAAGGGAAGGTCATCCTTTCGCCAAGCTTCTTCTCTTACCTCCAGGGCCTGGGATTTCTGAGGGCTGGCCTTAGCACTAGAGACTGAAGCAAAGAAGGCATTCAGTAACTCTGCCTTCTCTGCATCCTCTGTCACCAGGGCACCCACCTCTTTTGGCAGTGGCCTCACATTTTCCCTAGGCTTCCGTTTGCTGCTGATGTACTTTAGTAGGCTGAGAGGACTTAAGATGGAAAACAAAAATATAGTCCATTTGGCTTTTGATTTCTGTATTATACTCTTTTGCCATTTTGAAGATTTCTGCTACAGCTGAGGGACAGAAAATTACTCTCTGCTTTGAATGAAAGCTGAGATTCTTCTTCAATTTGTTGAGTTTTGGGGTTTTTTTCAATAGCTCAATGCTTTAAGGAAAATAAGTATAGAGACACTCACAGGAAAATTGTGTGAGATGGCAGCAGAGAGTTTCGCTGATGTTTTGTTGGTTGGACCAGAAGGAGTCTTTTTCAGCATGTAGGCCCAGGGTTTTCCAGTCACTGAGATTTGCACACTTCCTGCATATTTTGCAGTAGAGATAAAGTTCCACTTGTAGCAAATTTAAGACTGTGAATAACATGCTTTTCTTTTTCACCTCTGGTAGATTCCTAACTAGTACCGCACAGGTCTGTGGAGTACAGGCTCAATACAACAGTTTTAGTTTGTCTCCCCTTCATAACAAAGACCAAGACTTTCCAAGTGTAATTCTTCACTGAACAAGTTCTTATCTTTCCAATCATACATATGTATGCATCTCATATGCATATGCTTCTACACATATCTCTGAAGTTATCCAGCTTCTGGTTTAACAAAGATCAGTGCTGGAGAATCAAGTAAGTTGTTACAATGATTAATTATTTTCACTCCAGAGAAACACGCCTTATGTTATGTTTGAATGTGGAGATGAAAGGCACGGACTCTGGCGGGGTGTGAGCCAAAGACCTTTATTGTTTACAAAGTTGCCCTTATATATTACTTGCTATTTTTCACGCGCTACCAGAAGCATTCCGATAGGGTACTGCCTTAGTTGTATGCGGCTTTGTTCATAACTTGATCGGTGAGTTCTGCTGTTCACGCATCCTGCACGAGCTGGGTACCTTCCTTTTTTGGATCGACGGATGTCCCCTTCGTTGTCACTTTCTCAGTCAGGGGCACAGGGCCAGACCATCAAGGTCAAACTCGCTGAGGCCCTTGCTCCACGTTTGAACAAACAGAAAAATATGTGCTATCACTGTATCACTTGTTATAACTGTTTCTGTAGAGAACGTGCCTCAGTATTGAAGTATTTTTTCCTTATATATATGAAATTCTTTGTAAATGTTGTAAGTGATGCCCTGTGTGAACACCAGAACAGTGGAAGAGAATCACAACATTATTCCCAGCAGGAAGGGGAAGAAGGGAACTTCCTGTCTTTGGTGTTGTTTGGTTCTTTTTTCTGCTTTTTGATTCTGGCAGCTGCAGAGCTGTGAGATGTTCGTGTAAAGAACCATGTCCGTGTGACAGCTTGTAAAGAGGGTACTGTATTTGAAGACACTACTGAAAGAACCAGCGGCATGAGAGAAACACGCAAAGCGGCATGTAGCAACATAGTCATCAAAGATTAGAGGAAAAAACAAAAGGACTAGGTCACAGGCAAACCAGTGAACTGCAAGTCTGTCTCTTAGTAGTGTGAAAGACAGAGACATAGCTAACATCCATCAGAATAACCAAGCTGATATACTGAATGAACTGTTCCATTTTCAGGTACGCACTCCTGTGCAAGTCATGGAGGTGTTCACTGTTGTAGTGCTCTGGATCACACAGAGGATTCATGCTTCCTGATAAAGAAAAATACTTGGCATTTTGTGTTGTTTGGAGTGTAAGTCATTCTTTGTGTCCTCGTACAGGGCCAGAGTACACATTGATGCAAACTGGTGCTACTCAGATAAAATCAGTGCTAATTTATACCAGCAGAGTCTTTTTCCTTTCTTTTTTTGTATTCAGGGAGGCTGAATAAATCACATACTCTTAGCTTTGATCTTTAGGTACTATCTTATTGTACTTGTCTCACTATTTACAGTTTATCTACCCTGAGTACTTTGCCAAACATTAATAGAACTGTGCTAAATCCATCAAGGTTTATCATCTTAGACATTCAAGAGAACAGGAGAGCCCACAGCTGGGATTTCAAAAAGTTTCTAGTTCCTAGACTAAATGAATTTCCTGAAGACACAACACAAGCTCATCCAGCAATCAAGGGAACTTGAAGAATTCCTCAAATGTGATTCCAAATGGCTTTTGGATATCACTCTATTCACTGTTTCTCTGAGTCAGTTGGGTCTGGCCTAGAAGCAGGGCTCACCATTCCTTGGAAATACATTGGATGAAATATAGGTGCTTTCAGCCTACAGAAAACTGCTATGGTGACCTGGAATAATGGATTTTAAAGACTAAAATGGCAGATGCTCTCAAGGAAGCTGTGCGGGACCCTGGTTCCACCAACATGCATTTCTGAATCTAGCCTCATGGCCTCATAGCTCCAGCTGACATGAAAATAAATAGTTTAATGTTCCCAAAGGGCTCAAAGAAATTTTAGGTGATTGTCATTTCTGTACGTTGCATGCATGCAGGTCTTTTTTTCCCCATGCTTAAGGACTACCTTATCTTGGTTTTAATTAAAGTAAAAAATATGTTCTGACATGTGAACTATATTATTATTACACTTCCATTATCACACTAAGATGTAGTAGTCATACATATAAAATTTCTTTGATTTCTTTTACCAGATTATGTGAAAGATTATACAGTGGTAGGAACTTATGCTTTAAATATTATAAAGCAACATAAAACTTCTAAAGCAAAAACCAACAGCGCAGCAATTAAATTGTAATATCCTTTCTGTGTCCATGGTATATGGGCAACAAAAATATCAGCAATGAAGACGTAATAAATGCCTTAGAAATATCATCTTTCCCAGGAAGAAACTCGTAGAAGATTTCTGTTCATTCTGACTGTTGATTAGGATCTTCTTTTTATTTCTGTAATTTATTTTGTTTTATACTATAACACAACAAATAAAAACTTTGGCTAATGAATCTGCATTCAAGGTAAAGCCCGCACTTGGCTAAAAATAAGTGCATGTTTTCTTTGAATGATACTGAAGAAAGTGCAGGAAGACTCAACCTCTTCTTAGTCATGGAGCATTGCCTGCAATTCTGGAAACAAAACCAGAAATGGGTCCCCAAAACTAGGAAGGGAATACAGTGACTCAAATGCACCAAAGTCAAAGAATGACTTTCCAGTTACTGAATTTGGTAAGATTGGATGAAGGTCTTTGAATTCAAACTTTAATCAAAAAGATCATACAGTTTTTGAACTTTCCTTTGAAAGCTAATAAGGAATACTTAATTATGCTTCTTATTTAGGTGGAGATTGTACAGAAATAATTATTATTGACTTAAAGACCGGTGTCTTTTTTCTCTGTGTTGTAGGATGACTGTATTGTTCTTTGTGTGGAGCAAATCACCACCAATCTTTGCACTTGTGACCTTTCCTGCCTCCCAGCAGATGTCACAAACTGTGTAGATATCCATCTTACCAGCTCTGAGTTGCTGTATCACCTGAAGTTTGAAAAAATTCTCTTCTGACTCCTACACAAGACATTACATATTAGATATTGTGCAACTACATGTGTCTTCTTACCAGTTCTTACATCAGCTTCTTGCTGCTTTTTTCTCTTTCCCCTTACAGCTGTTTGAAACATCTGTGAATTTGTCAGAAAACACAAAACTTTTTTTTCCTTGCAGATCTGGCTTCAGATGAAAATTGCATTATCATTCTACATATTTGCTGAAGAAGAAAAGGTGTTTGCCATGTTTGTTTTCCTGGAAATCTGCATTAAAATAACCAGTCCAGACATTTTCTGTGTCAAGCTCGATGGATGGTAATTTTTCTCTGAGAAATAATAAAAAATACACTCCAAAAATATGACAAGCTATGTTCCGTACTTGTCTCGGGAAGAAGAAATTATCTCTTCTAGCCTTGCCAGATGATGAAGATAGTTGAAGAGCATCATTATTACTCTCTGTGAGTTTTAATTGTTTCTTCAAACTCAGTGTATGTTCCAGTCTCATCACGAGCTGGGTGAAAGTATCGTGATAATATAAGAAGGTTTGAATAACTTTGACTCAGTTAATCTCTCTGACCTGTTATATTTCTCTCCAATAAGAAGTATCATACTAATCCATATTTTCAAGTATGCTAGAGTCCTACCCAATCCTACTTACCTTTAATTTATTATGTATGTAATTCTTCAGGATGAGGAGAATGAGGGGTCTTTATCTTCCGGTGTCTTCTGTCTTTCCCTCCTGTTTTGTTTGGTCTTCCAAGCAATGCCTCAGGCTTCTGTCTTGCAATCATATAATCACATTTGACTTCAAAACTTTCTCAACTGAATGAATTGAATTTCTTTTAGGCAGAGATAATTAATTTCTGCTCCTGTACAGGTGACAAGGTTTGGAGTTGTTTTCTGATGCATAGGTGTACATCTCTATGCAACTTGATCATGAGAGGAAATAATAATATCATTCTGCAAACTATTCAAGTATGGGAATCATCTTAAAATCTGGAAAATCAGATTTTCTTTTCTTTCTTTCTTTCTTTTTTTTAAGCAACTACAACAGAGAGATCTGGTCTTGGTCCAAACCAGCCACAGAGATAATGACCCCTAAAGACAGCAGTAAGGTAAGAGTGAATAAGACCGGGAAGGCAGTAGTTTATCCATGACTCTCATTTAAGATTAAAAAGTACTTTTCTAGAATGAACAGATCAGTGAGTAGAAACATTTTGTAATTTTCCAACTTTTCCTCGCTTTTTATGTTTTACATGGAAAATACGATAAGTTTACAAAACAGAAGAAACAAGGAATTTAATTGCAGAAATATGAAAACAGGGACTTCGACAGTATTACCCTCAATTAAAAAACAAATTAAAAAAGCTATTTTTTTAAGTTATGTTCAGATTTTAGAAATTAACTTTTCTGCTGGGAACCTGTTTGAAAAGTCTTCTCTGCTAGAAACAATTACAAAATAGTCACAAACAGGTGTGAGGATTGATCCCACAGCCCCTGCACTTAATTTGTGGGCAACGTGCTTCATGCTATCAAAACCGTTTTCCACACTGTTTCAAGTAACTTAGCTTCTTAGAGAAGACACAATAGAGATCTTTCTGCTACTTAGTAATCTGAAGTCATATTTGAGATGTTTTGTAGCACACTTAATAGGCAACCTCTTCTTTTTTTCCACAGCATTTTGAGAAGGAACCCTATTCTAGCTGTTCGTAGTTTCAGGACCTTAAGCAAAACCTTTTTGTTATGAGTTCACGTGGCAAGGTTTTGGTAGTGGGGGGGCTACAGGGGTGGATTCTGTGAGAAGTTGCTAGAGCCTTCTCCCATGTCTGATAGAGCCAATGGCAGCCAGCTGTAAGATGGACCCAACGCTGGCCAAGGCCAAGCCAATCAGAGTTGGTTGTAGCGCCTCTGGGATAACATAGTTAAGAAGGGGAAGAAAAAAACTGAGGTGAAACAGCGGTGAGGAGAGTGGAGTGAGACGATGTGAGAGAAACAACTCTGCAGACACCAAGATCAGTGAAGAAGGAGGGGGAGGAGGTGCTTGAAATGTCGGAGCATGGACTCTTCCCTTGCAGCTCGTGATGAAGACCATGGGGAAGGCAGGTTGTCCCCCTGTAGTCCATGGCAGTTCATGGTGGAGCACATATCCACCTGTAGCCCAGGGAAAGGTTCCCACACCGGAGCAGTCGGATGCCTGAAGGAAGCTGTGACCCCATGGGGAGACAGTGCTGCAACAGGCTCCTGCCAGGACCTGTGGATCTGTGGAAAGAGAAGCCCAAACTGGAGCAGGTTTACTGGCAGAGCTTGTGACCCTGTGGGGACCCACGCTGGAGCAGCCTGTTCCTGAAGGACTGCACCCTGTGGGAGGGACCCACACTAGGGCAGTTCATGAAGAGCTGCAGCGCATGGGAAGGACTCAGGTTGGAGAAGTTTGTGGAGAACTGTCTCCCATGAGAGGGACCTCATTCTGGAGCCGAGGAAGAGTGTGAAGAGTCCTCCCCCTGAGGAGGAAGGAGCGGCAGAGACAACGTGTGATGAACTGACCGTAACCCCCATTCCCCGTCCCTCTGTGCCGCTTGGGGAGGGGGAGGAGGCAGAGAAACAGGAGTGAAGTTGAGCCTGGGAAGAAGGGAGGGGTGGGGGGAAGTTGTTATAAGATCTAGTTTTATTTCTTATTATCATGCTCTGATTCAATTGGTGATGAATTAAACTTCCTTTTCTCCCCAAGTTCAGTCTGCTTTGTCTGTGACAGTAATTGGAGAGTGATCTCTCCCTGTCCTTGTCTCGACCCTTGAGCCTTTCGTCATATTTCCTCTCCCCTGTCCAGATGAGGTGGGGGACTGATAGAGAGGTTTTGGTGGGCACTTGGCATTTATCCAGGCCAAACCAAAACACCTTTTCACAGAGATAACTTGATCAAAGATTCAGCCTTGCAAAATTGCTTGACCAGGGCAGCAAACCTGAATTCTCTTCTTTATTTTTGAAATAGTGCTGTTCTAAGCATATCTAACTTTTAAATACCATTTTCATATGTGTTCCTAAATAACTAGCAAAGATCCAGCCTCATCCCTTCACAAGCAAAAGGCGCTTTGACATTGATCTTATTGGAGTTGGAAAGTTAGTGTAAGTTAACTCTGGATAGAGGACTAAAAATCCCCTATAAATCGGCAAAATGTGGTATGTTATAGTAAGTAGTTATTTTTGTCCAGATTTTTTTATTGTTGTTTTTTACACACCATTTGCTATGTAACAGTTCCTGACAGAGCATAACACATGTCCTAAGATTCATGAAAACTTTATGGAGCTTGATTTCCAAAGCACAGAGATAAAAATAGATGCTGGGAGAATATCTTAACATAGACTGTTTTGTTAAAACCTCCCGTGTCTCATAAGATAATATCTTACAACATGAATTCTGTCCCTGTTTTCTGTTAGCTCCATCCTACCACATTAAATTTTAATGAATTTTTCTTCTATTTTGCTGACCTGATGAGTGACACTTTTATTTTCCTGTTTCAGGGGACTGAGTAGAAACAACCTGCAGATGTCATCCAGTTATTCGGATAACATCTGGTTGCTGGAAGCTCTATGTCAACAGGACTCTCCTCTTTCTATGTCTTTCAAGCTGAACATGATGATTCCTCACTGCCATTCTGGATGACCCCAGAAAAACATGGGTGATGTAGAAATGGATGAAGATGACTACATAATGGCACCTGTCAGTTAGTAAACTGGAAGGAACCAATCATCTGATCAGGCAAAACTGGATAAAAGAGAGAAAAATAAAGAGAATTGTGAATGGTCACAAAGTTGTTCACTGATAGTAGTGATGGGTCAGGCCCCTTATTATATAGCTTCCCTGCTGTGCTGTTTCTACCTCTGACATCCTCCAACTAAATTTGTATAAAATAAACATTGAGAGAAGTTTTCCTTCTCCTGGGGTGGGAAAATTTTCCAGATTTTACCATGGCTCTCCATCTTTTAATTTCATACTATGGTAACAGTATAATCTTCAAATTTCTTTTGCTGTGGACATGGGAGGCTGCAGAGCTGTGTGCCAAAAGACAATTTTCATTGCTAAGAGAAAGTATCACACTTTTATATAGTGTAGTTATCCTAATAATAATAAATTTATATTGCCTCCACTTGGAATAATTAGGTACACTGTTTACTAAAATCAAAACCTCTGAGCTTATGTATGCTTTGAAAAGTTTTTAAATGAAGACCATTTATGCGACATTTAGTATTTATAAGATTACGCCATTTCTGCATGCATGTAGAACAAAACTATCACTCAGAAAATACAGAGTTTTAAAATCTGAAGGGGGCTGTGGATCACAGACTTTTTAAAGTTAATTGCTAGATCTCCTCCCGAGGTTCTTTGAGTCCTTTTTTGGATCAGCTTAAGAACTTATTTTTATTTCTCTGCCACTTCTCTGGAGCTTTAGAAGAAAAAATGTCTATTCCTATGCCATTTCCTACCTATATTACCACCATGTAGGTTAAAAATTTGTCTGGATATCTTTGGAGCGTAACATCAATGGGCATGTGTGTGACTTTCAGGAGGGAAAAAAAAATAACCTACAGCAGAAAACAGCAGAAAACAATTCAAACTGGGCTAATATTTAACCACTTTAGTTTAAGGACAGTTTGGCACAAATACCTCAGACTTCATAGTAACATTTAGTTTTATCATTACATTAAGTGACAATCTCCTCAATTTAGCACATGCACGTAGGCTAAACTACCATTCCATAGCAAGTGCCCTGGAGAATCAACTGGTATTGTATCTTAGTTAATAATGCATTTACTAGCAGAATTAGGATAATTCACAGAGGTGGAAAGATGAAAGTCAAGGAAGTTAAAGTCTATACCTTGTTTTCCACTGACTTAATACATGAACTCGATCATAGCACCTGGCTACTCTATTACAGGTCCCCACCTATAAAATGGATATAAAAACATATTTACTATGGACACATCAGTTAATGCTTTTCTTCTGTCAAACACTTCATTGGCTTTCAGTCCCTCAGTCCCAACACAGCAATTCTGCCACGGACTCTTAAAGGTATAGGATACCCTAGACTGTCAGCCTCTGTAAGCTGGAGTTGTATTCTCATTTCCTTTTCCATAGCTGTTTTGTCCTAAAACAAAAGAATTAGAATTTAATGCTAAGGAAAACAAACAGACATTTAATTAGCCAAATTATATATTTCTTGTGCCAAAGATTTTCTCCCACCTGTATCTAGATTCCATATTTTTGTTTACTTAAAAGAGAAATACAGAGAGAGACAGAAAGGAACTGAATTAATCCACACCTGACAAGACTACTTAACAGGATTTTTGCCATAATGCTCTTAAACCTAAAACCAGCAAAGAGTCCATCTTCAATTTATAAGCTTTGAAAAACTCTGTTCTATTACCCCATTTTTTCCTAGTTAGGGAATTTTTACATAGCAAGAGCAGTCCACTGAATTCAGTAATATTTGAGCAAAGCAGTAGTGTCTCTTAGGATCTCAGAATATAAATGTATCCCACTTTTATTTTCATTTTTTAAGCATGGGAACAGATGTGGAGGCTTCATAAATATCTGATACTGGGGTTTATACTAGAGACTGGGACATGCAGCTTTTAAAAAAAGAGAAGATCTTTCTGAACTAGCTGAATGAATGCACATACATACAGCCCAGCTCTGCTGCGCATAAACACCACATTTTGTATTCAGTGTTCTTTGTGTTGATCACAGCTTTCAGTCAGGTCAACCTCATCTGCTTTGTTTACTAAACACCACATGTACCACACCATGCCAGATTTTATTGATTTGAATTTTATGCAATTCCATTGAATGCTACAAAATGCTACAGCAGTGACTAGCACTTGAGATTAAAGCTGTGGAGCACTGCATATAAACAACTACATTTTTAATAAAAAGATGTATTTAAGTACTACTGAGATGACAGGCTGAATGGTCAATGAAGAACAGGCTCTTGTTCTGAGCTGTTGCTATGCATTATATGATGCATCACCAATATGGACCTGGCTAAAATATGAAAATCATTATCTAATTAGCTAAACTCAGTGCAGCATCTTTTACGATAGTCCTGTATCCTGCTAGCAGCTAAACCACAAGTATGTACGTTAGCTGCAGAGAGGAAGAATAAAAAATAAAATTAAAAGGCTGTTTAGCACAATAGATGCAAAGGGACTCACCTGCAAAGACCCCTTCAAAGCCTGCAGATGGTCATCACACTGGGGACACGGCAAACAACTGCCTAAGGATAACCACAGCTTTTCATACAATTATGCAAGCAACCCTACTAACTGGAGCTACTGAAATTCTGTATCTCCCTGGATCTTACATAGTTCCAATATGCACAAGACCCCTTTTTAATAGTTTGTTGGCTAAAAGGCATTCCACCCTCAGAAATCCAACATTCTTCAGGGACTCAACTCTAAACTAACAACATTTCCCTTCTAGATGCAACTGCAATAGTAATGAATCACAGAACACAATTACAAATATAAAGTTTATAGGTAAATGTGAAATGAATTTTCCCCAGAGAATCTGACATATGAATCCACCCTTCTTTCACCCCTGTCTTTTACAGAGTTTTAAGGTGCTGGAATGGCTTTTCGTGACTGCTGGCAGCGTGAGCCAGTGAGGGCATACCTGTCTTCACAGAGACGTAGCATACGTGTATAGGTAATCACGTACAGAACAGAATGTGATCATTATGCCATTGGAAAGGTAAATATAGAACAAATTTTGGAAAGGTAAATTGCATTACTACAGCCCAACACTACTAAAGTTAAAATTATTTGTTTTAATCTATCTACTATCTACTTCCTTCTGCTCTGCTAGTTTCTATAACCCCCAGAACTGTTTGCTAGGTCAGAATAATAGCCATCATACAATGCAGAAATTTCAGTATTTTAAAATAGCGGAGGTGTTTGTGACAGTTATTATGAAACTACAGCCAACCAAAGGAGAAAAAAATATTTCCTTGATAGAGCTGTAATTTCTGTAGGAAAAAAAGGTGGTACGTGTTCAAAACCAAAATCTATTATTGTGCTTAGAAACAAATAGTTTGGAACCAAAATTCCATTTTTAAGTGAGCATGAGCTAAATCTCTTCCAGTTATTGTCTGGACTGCAGTCAGGCATTACTTTCTGAAAACATGCTGAGTTTCAAGGAGTGACACCCTCAGTCCCAGGTGAACTGCAAACGTGACTCATTGGTTCTGCAAAAGTCACGGAGGGGACTGTTTTCAGTCCCACTCATTGCACGCCATTGCCTGAGCTGGTTTGGCCGAGATTACCCCATATGAACAGTCCCATGTTCATCACCTGTATCATGACAAAAAAGGCATAGTGGTGTTAGTTATAATGTTCCTCCAAATTGGGTAATCTCATGTGACTTGCAAGTGTACCTTGGTGTATGTCTCTATTTGGAAATTTAGACCCACAAATTTACCGTAAATATATTGAGCTTAACTGAATTTTAAGGCAAATCCAAATCGGGTACTTGTGGTGACAAGGTTAAGGGAAAAGCAGGCAGCTCTGAAAGTAAAATGTATGGAGTTTCTATTGTACCACTTGTCCAGAGAAGATCAGTTTGTTTATTTGTTTAGAGAAGTAAGGTATTGTCAGTCACCAACTGTGTAGCTTGCTCTAATACTGGTTATTAGCAACAGCACACAATCTGGAAAGGAAGAATTAGCAGCACATTTCCAAAGTGGCCTGATATACGCTGTGCACAGTTTAGTCATCCACTCACAGGGTCGGGGGCACAGGACAACTAGTGAGTATCCAACCCCCCTCCTGCGCCGTGCAGTCTCTTCCTCTGGAAAGTGCGTTGGAAATTATGTCTGAAAACATTGGATATTCATTATCTTGATGTTTTGTTTGCTCATTCTTTTTAAACCTTGCAACCATTGTGACCGATCGTCATGAAAGTCCTTATGTTTCAAATCGGAAAGAAAATGGTTAAACAAAAAAAAAAAACATCTATCCAATGGAGCCAGAAAATCACTTAATCTCTGCAGGTAAAGACGGTAGTCACTAAGATACATACACCATTGGACCCTTAGGTAGCATAATCACTGCTCTGAGATTTTCTAGAAGACATTTTACCAATATTGCTCTCCAAAATAGACCTTCTTTTAGGAGTATTAGACAAATCACCAGCCTATTTTCTTGTCTCATTTGCACCTGCTCTCCAGCATTGTGTTCAGTTACAGAATTCAGAGCATGGCTTTCCTGACATAAAAATGAAATACAGGACACAAGAAAAGGTTTTCTTTTGCCGTTGTTGAGACAAAGAATAATGGAGTGCGTTTGCTTGCTTAAAAGTGTCCCTAGGTTAATTAACGGTAGACTAGAAATTGGTTTTCATCCTCAAACCAAAGATTTGATTTCAAATTCCATATTGTATTAAACTTCCATTTACTTTATATTTTTAAACAAATCTGAATTTTTAAAAGGATTTTTTACGCTACCAATATAAAGTACCATGGCATTTTTAACATACTGTTTCAAAAATTTCATCCCTGCTTCTTCCAAAACAGTGGGAATAATTTAGCCTCAACAGAGAAATTAATTTTTGAAAATATTAACTGGTCTGTATGTAACTAAAATGGACAGTTAACCCTAAGTTCACCACAGCTGGGTAAAAGAACAATAGTGTTTCTCTTCTTTGGCACCAAAACATCTAAAGTGTTATTTGGATTCTGGATGTAGTAACCAAGCAGTAAGCATCTCAAAAGAATGCAGTTCCCAAGAATGCTTTAGACACCATATCATGCTGGGGAGCAAAGGGTATATTTTTAATCTATCTCTCATCAGGAAAGACTAAGCTTGAAACAAGAAGCGGCTGGAGGAGTAGTGAAAAAAATTCCTAAATAATAAAATTTTATTTTTTCTTTGCCTATATAGCAGTAGATAGATATTTTGATTTCAAAATAAGATCTTATAACTATTAATGAAGATACTTTTCCCCCCTTTTTGGGGCTTGAAGATGAATTCTGTGCCACCTAAGAGGGGAATATTCATGGTTACACTAGATCTTATTTTGGCATCCTGAACACTTCAAAGTTAATACGACTTATTTAGGCTTGCTTCCAAGTCTTTTCAGTCACTGATTTCTCTTACAGAAATACACTGACAGTCATTTCAAGACACATTTGCATTAAGCTGGGAGCCAGCAAAGCACTTAAGTTTTGTACTTATTGAAATGCATCTTCCATTGAAATCACTGTGCCAGCCTGCAAGCTTAAAAATAAGCACATGCTTAACTGCTTTGATGAATTACAGCAGATCAGCAGTTTTATTATCCCTGAAGTCAGGAGACAACCTCAAGTTTCTTATTTCTTTCCCCTTTTTAGCCCACCGTTAAAGTGCAGCTTTATAATTGGAAGTTTTTGGACTATGATTCAAAGCCAATCACAACCCATCACGGGAAAGATGTGGAACATGTGACCATTTGAGACAGTCACTTAGTTTTAACTTTTAAATAATAGTAATATGTTTTTGCAAACAACTTCCCCTTTGACTGCCTGAGACAGAAATTTCTAGGTCAGCAGATGCTTTCACGAAGTCACCAGCTATTCCTTTTTTCAGCAGCTCAAAGGCAGGTGAGGAGGATTACTTCAAACTCATCCCCTACTGCCCAAGTTTTAAGTCTGACAATGGCCTCTGTATATCTGGTGAGCGGAGAGTCGTTCTGCGTCAGTGGGATATTACTTATAAAGTAGTGCTTTAATACCTTGCACAATAAGTTAAGAGCTTCATGTACGTCAAGTTGATGCTTGCCCCTTGGTGCTTCCAGGATGAGCTGTTCATAGCTTTTTAGTAGAACAAAGCGGTTAAAGAATGTCTCTTTTTCCAGGGTGCTGTGAAGACACCTGAGCATCAGGTAGTACACAACTTCATGACGGTCAGACCCTCTTTCACATTGATTTAATTGGCCCGCTACCTTACCTCAGTGTTTCATAAGACTTCAGTAATACCAAAGATGTCAAGCTCATTGAAGATCTAATTCTCTGTGAAGTTAGTTACTCTGAATAGGTCTTCCCTTAATCTTAGCCACCTAGAAGTGAAACAGAACTGCCTTTACCTGTTCATCTGGTGCCAAAAGAGAAGAACAGGATAAATCACCTTCTGGAGACAAGTCACTCCAGTGCCTAGTGAGAGAGTTTAGCTGAAGCAAGTAAATCCAGACAGAGAAGTGGCAAGATGAATTAGCTGCAAGGCCAAGGCATAAGGAATGTTTAGATATTCAGCTTCTACTAACAACCTATGCAACCAGGTATACAATTGTTTGGTTTTAAAAGCATTTTTTGAGGTATTTTTCTTGGCAACTAATTAGACTAAAGGTAGAGATGACTACAGAGAGAGATTTGAGGTCTTTTGCCTTTTAGTCATAAAATTCCATACATCGCACAACAATTTTTATTCCATTATTCTTTTTTATGACAAAACATTGAATGCAACTGCTCTAGAGAGATTCTTGCCTTACAATAGATTGAAAATGAAAAACATTAAAGTTTATAACAATAATTCTTCAAATTATAATTGCCTTTCCATACCAGAGATTAGGTTTTGTGTGCAGCTATCAAATATTTAATAGCAGACCTTTACATAAAAGCAATTTTATTAAACAAAATGTAAAATACAGCTGCTTAAATTATTGGCGTCAATCCCTTGGAAGTTTGCTGGTAGTGCAATCACTGCTTATTTCTAAGAAAGAAATAGAATATAATAACTGTAAGAAATATATTATTTTATATTTTTCAATATCATATAAATGTAAATGTAAACAAATAATTTCTTAAAAATGACAGTATGTAAAGAACAAAATAGTAGTCTCTAGTTTACAGCTGCAATATCGTCATCTGAGAAATCAGACAGAAAATTCTCTGCTGCAGTTGTTCACCCACTCTGGCAGTGACTGAAGACTGTGTAAGACAGAATAATTTCTATGATGGCCAAATAAAATGTTTGTATGTGGTCAGAAAGCTACTAAACCTGTTTTAAGGAGGCCAATGCCCAAGTCTGAGGTTGGTCAGTTTTGGTCTGAGGCAGAACGCTCCGGAAGTTCTTCTGATAAGCTATCTCAGGGAGAAATGCTCTGCACCAACTCACCTCTTTAGTCCTGAGTGACTGCAGACCTACATCTTGAAGAAGGAAACCTCAACATCTTTTGGCAATATATCGTCTGCTCTGTAAACCTGCAGGTCAAAGCCAGCTTCTTTGGCATGAGTTTTTCAAGTGGGTGATCAGCAATTCTCAGCAGTGATGCAGAAGTCATTTTGTAGAGTCAATGATCAATCGTCCAATTTTTCTTAAGTTTTTAAAAAAGCCTGAAGACTTTTTCATATTTCAGGTTTCAGCATAACATGTTGGACAGAAAAATCAGTTGCCATTTTTGAAGTTTCTGAGAGTTTTATTTGCAAGCCTGGAGTTCACACCCGTGCACTTAACTTCAATAGAAAAAAAGAAAAGGTGATAATGTTACAAAGATTAAAGTTAGCCTGATGACAAGTCACTTAAAAAAGGAATTCTTCATTAGAAACTTGTGGGTAAATCCTAGCCTATCAGCATCTAGCAGGAAGTAAAATAATTCAGAACAGATGTACTGTAGGAGAAACACTGAAAACTATGTAAATGCATCTTTCATTCGGTTTCTGCATTGACCTTCTTATCAGACACTTCTCGTTGAATTAAGAGGTCTTGGCTTTCCTTCTAGGAACAGAGCAGAGGTTGTCCTACTCACATATCAGGAAATCACTTCTGAGAAGGTTGGAAATGGCTGCCTGGGCTGGACTTTTGGTGTGTCAATGGCTGTGTGAGACATGCTTTTGACAGGAAGGGCAAGGTAAACGAGTGGAAGTTTACATGGCATCATATGTTTGTACGGCACAGAATATACCATGCTTATGTATCCAGAGAAGAGCAACAGCACCAGTCTTTGGACTAATTCCCAGGCTGCTCTACATCTCATATCTCATCAGGAACAACCTGTTTTGCTTCTCTTCATTTCTGCACATTGTCAGGGCTGTGAGTAAAAGGCTCAGCACTGGCTTGAGATTAAGTAAATTAAGGTGCACATGGAAAGCTACTGGGCATGACACAGGAAGTTGCTGGATATGATTTAAGGCATTATCTTGTCACAATACAAGATGCTGATGGAAGTTACAGACAGGGCCATGAGGGATGACTGGATTTCATGGGTGTTTAAGGGGGAGTTACGTCAATAAATGGGCAAACTTCACAGATAATGGGAGGGGAGTACTGAGGACATTTTGAGGAATAAAATCTTATACAAAAACCTAGCTAACCATATTAGTAACACCATGCAAGGTCAGATTGCCTAAGTAACCACCTCAGAAATACCGAATTTGGACACAGAAGTAGCAAAACTAGTACCAATGGGGAAAACAGTAATTAGGACAGGGTGATTACAGAATCACAGAATCACAGAATGGTAGGGGTTGGAAGGGACCTCTGTGGGTCATCTAGTCCAACCCTCCTGCCCAAGCAGGGTCAACTACAGCAAGCTGCACAGGACCTTGTCCAGGCGGGTCTTGAATATCTCCAGAGAAGCAGACTCCACAACCTCCCTGGGCAGCCTGTTCCAGTGCTCCGTCACCCTCAGA
>Ga0065711_1040315_pt1 | contig 17070 bp, 14 predicted proteins | sample Hoacrofraction12_FD_59098 | JGI IMG/M metagenome (GOLD analysis project Ga0065711, IMG submission 59098) | Hoatzin crop microbial communities from Cojedes, Venezuela - Epithelial fraction 12 v2 (version 2) | ecosystem: Host-associated > Birds > Digestive system > Esophagus > Crop | place... | reverse complement strand
GATGGAGCTCTGAGCAACCTGGTCTAGTGGAAGGTGTCCCTGCTCATGGCAGGGGGGTTGGAACCAGATGATCTTTAAGGTCCCTTCCAACCCAAACCATTCTGTGATTCACATCCAAATAATGGGACTGTAGATGATGATGGCTGTTTAAATGGGGTGAAATTTTCTTTCCTTTGTGCACTTCACTGTATTTAACTTGTTGCTTATTAAAAACGAGCAAACCACATGTATTTCCATTTTCCCTCATATTTATCATTCATTAACAGTGTGATCTCACAATATTTACATGTTGGCATAATTTTACACATCAGAATATTCTTACGAAAATCTATGGGACTCTTTGCACACGAAGAGTTTGCAGGGCTGATGTTCAAGGAAATAAAAGAGCATCTGAGTTTCCAGATTTATATGTTTGTATGTCCATATATGTATATATTTGTATGAAAATCTGAATCCTATAGCCTCATTATCTCATTATTTGGTTGCTAAATAGCAAATTGCAGTGCAGCCTTTTTGTACATCAAGTCCCGTGGAAAGCTGTCTTGTAGTAAAATACATAAATACCAACTGGTAGGACCTTTTTTTAATATATGGAATATATTATATATATTTTATATATGTACATACTTTGCTTTTTACTGTTCTGGAGAGATGTTTCTCCAAAAAGATTTCCTCTAAAAATAAAAAGATAATATATGCAAGTAAGGGGAAACACATTCAGTCAGACATCCATCTAGTCCAGTACCCTGTGTCTGTCTGTGACAAGTAGTGGATGCTGAAGGAGGTATGTATTAATGGTGGAAATGCATCAGAATGGGGTTTTCTTGGAATTCCCCAGGAGTAAATTTCTCCAAGAGGTTTATGGACTTCTTCAGATGGACATTACACTCAGATCATTGTGTTTAGTAGCCTGTAGCATGCCTTAAACTCCAGTTTTGAGATTCCCTGAATAGGTCTTTAGCATTTGCTTATTTTTATTAGAGTTGTTTAAAGTACCAGTCATGTTGTATGTGTATATCCTAAAGGGTAACATTTTAAAAGAATATTTAAAGGCATAAATTAACTATATCCACAAATGAAAGTAAAGTGTTAAGATCATTAGCATTGCTGGATTGTTTGGGGCTTTTTTTGTTTTGTTTTCCCCTTTGCTCTGGAGTTTAATGTAATCAAATCATACAATTTACTAAACTGTATTGTGTTATAGGTCATTGTCTTAGAAGCTAAAGACAGAATTGGTGGCCGAGTGTGGGATGATAAGACATTCAAAGGAGTCACTGTTGGAAGAGGTGCACAAATCGTCAATGGATGTGTCAACAACCCAATGGCACTAATGTGTGAGCAAGTGGGTTCCCTGCAGCGGTCATACATTATCACTAGTGAAAAACTGTTGCTTAAGCCGAGTTTGGGTGGCTGGGTAAGGGTGGCAGTCCTTTTTCATGACATGATGAAAACACTGTTCTGCATTGTAAGTAAACTCTGTGTTGCTGTTGTATCTTTGATAACAGCTGGGGACAGAGAAGGGCTGTAGAATGATTTTGGGCACATTATGTAAAGAAAAACAAGGCAGCTCCAGCTTTAGAACCAGAAGAAACCACTTTTTTCCCCTCCTCTGGAGATAGTAATGTAAAAGGTTCCCGGCAGACTTCCTTAGGGCTGAGAACAGCTTCAGTGTGGGAGGCTATTGCTATGTTGCTGTAAGACATAGTTCTATGACAGACTTGCCTTTGCTAGGCCTCTATATTTCTAGTTCAATTCCACACAAGTTAAGATGAATATGTATAACAAATATGATGCAAACACACTGTGCTGCATTTTTTTTGGGGGGGGTGGTGGTGGTGGTGGTGGGTTTTTTGGGGGAGAGGCAGGAAGCTGAATTTCTCCAAGTGAAACCTGAGTACGGATTTTGTTCAGAGGCATGCAAATCCAGCCCATGCTGGCTTAATCATTTAGTGCTCTATAGTGTCATGAAGAAATTTTTTTTTTTTAAATCATGTTTTAGTTACGAGGTGAAGACCAATGATTTCTGAATACACAGTGGGTACCCATCCCCTTGTGGTCATTCAATATCAACTTTCATTCAAAGTACAACTGTATCTTGAGGAGAGATCTGCAGTGGTGACCAACAACCTAGAGAGATGTGATGATAGGTGAAAAACCCTGGACTGCACCCTAAGTAACCAGGTCCTAGGAAGAAGTTAGCACTATATTTGTGCTATTTTCTCTAGACTGTCTCTGCAGAACGTAAAAACATCTTTATTCTGACTTAGCTCTGTTGTGTGTTCGATACAAGTTGGACAAACAGAGCAAGATACTGGGCTTAAATCCAAATAATTTCTTTGCTTGTTAGTTAATAGAATTAGCGGTGACTGGAAAGCAACATCCTGTCAATGCCTGAATGCAGGGAACTGTTTGGGCATCAGGCACCAGAAAGTTGTAGAAAAGAATTGATTTTAATGGCAATTTAGAGAATAAGGTGAGGTAAAAATGAAGGAGACTGGTTTATCGTGTTTGATTACCAGACTCGACATCTCTGCACTAGTCTCTAGCCTGATAGGAAAGTTGGAGATAAGGTTTCTGGGAATCCCCAATAAAGAAAAAGATGGAAGAGTGGGGAACAACAGCTTGTGGACAATTACCATATAAAAGGGTTGTTGATATTCCAGTCTTAGAAGGACAAGAGTTCGAGGAAATCTGACTAATTATTTCAAGTCCTGGATGTTTTTTAAGTGGCATCACTTAAATCTGAGGGATTCACTTTACTTTAAATAACTTGGAGCAGGCTAGGCATTGTAGTTTTTCTATACTCAAAAAGCAATAAAATGTCTTTTTCTTAAGCTTGGCATTAAAATGCACAAACTAGGGGAGAAATGTGACTTGATCCAGGAAGGTGGAAGGATAACAGATCCCACTATTGATAAACGTATGGACTTTCATTTCAATGCCATCCTAGATGTCGTCTCCGAGTGGAGAAAAGATAAAACACAACATCAAGATGTTCCTCTTGGTGGTAAGTGGGAGATATATTGCGAAATGAAGATATTGGCTGTGTTCACAGAGTTTTATACTAAATTGACTTTTACATTGGACATTTTTAGAAGTGTATAGCTGCACATCTGACCTTAAATCCAGCAGTGATAACCTGGCTCTGTGGAGGACAAAGGGAGACTGACTGTCGTATACACACAGACCAAAATATCACTCATAACTTCTAAGGAAGCCTAATTTGAAGGCTTTTATAATACTATATGACTTCTGATGTAGTATCTTGTTTTCATGAGGTAGCTTTTTCAGTGTAACGAATGCCACTAGCAGTTCAAAAGTCTTGCTTCTTGCTGAAGCAGGCCATAGCTAGCCATAACTCTTACTTTTTGATTAATCTAAGAAAGAGCCAGATCAAAGCCTTCTGCTGGCAAGAATAGTCCCATCTCCATTGGTAACGCCTCCCACGACACTTAAAGCATGCAAGCACATTCAACAACAAAAAAATAAACTTGCGCAGAAATGTCTGCCTCCCAAATCTTTTCAGTGTGGATTCTGTAAGACAGAATTAGTAACACCTATGTTCTTCAGTGAACTCTGGATCAAACTTCTCAGCTCTTTTGGTTTTGTAGAAATTAAGCAGGATTTATTTGCAAGGATTCTCCATGATTTTGAATTGTATTTTCCTTGAAATATCTTCAACTGCATATTGATGATAAACAATTAATTTCTCTCATCTCAACTGGCTAGCCCAGCTGTGCTGTTGCACATTGTGGGCTTTCTTTTTCCTTTTTTCTTTTAAATTATTTTAACTTCTTTTTTTCCTGAAGCTTTATATGTTTCCTTTTTGAAGAAGAAGATTTTACTAGGGAAACCTATGATTAAACAAAGTAAACTTTAGCACCATAAAGATCTTGCTTTTTTTTTTTTTTCTATGAGAAGAAAAACATCTTGCTGCAAGTCAGCAATAAGCTAGAAAATCTTGTGATCCAGAGACTAGCATATTGAAATGCCATAGGACTTCTGATGAATCATGATATATTCTTATTTTAAACATGTTCTTTCACAGAAAAAATACAAGAAATCTATAAAGCCTTTATTCAGGAGTCTGGTATCCAGTTCAGTGAGCTGGAAGAAAAAGTACTACAGTTCCATCTCAGTAATTTGGAGTATGCCTGTGGCAGCAATCTCTCTCAGGTGAGTTTTGACAGCTGTGTTCTGAAGAGCTTCATAGAAGACAGGGTTGGAAGTGACCTTGAGAAGTCATCTGATCCATCCCATGACCCCAAAGGAAGAATCAGCTAGCCCTAAACTGTTCCTACATCCCTAACCTGTTCTTTAAAAGCACTGAGACACAGACTCCAGCACTGCCTTAGGTAATCTGATGGGAGTTCATGACATGCTTCCTGTGACATCCTCCTTGACACAGAAGTTGAGAGTACATGGTGCAGTGGAGTAGGGCATTTCGGTGAGATGCTGGGTGGTAGGATTCACAGGAGAGTTAATCTTCCTCAGATGTTGTGTGTGACTTCTCCTTCTCAGTTCTGTGTTTGAAAACTGAGGTATTTCTCTACCTTGCTAGGTATCTTGAGAATAAAAGCATTTAACTTCTGAAGTGTTCCAACACCCTGACGGTGGGCCCCAGTTCACCACTCCTAGGTATTCTGTTGACTATGTGATACTTGGCTTTCCTCGCGACTTCAGTTTTAACCAAGCAGGTTCAGGGCATACCACAGTATGATGTTGTTTGCAGTACGTTAGTTATTCAGTCCCGTTCCTTGGGTTAAAAATGTTTAGGGCAAACTCTACTACGGTAGTGGGACAGCTGATTGATATGTACAGGTGCACAAAGCTGATCTGAACTGAGAAGCACAAAAGGACATACCAAAAATGTGCAAGAAAATGCTATACCAATGCAGTCAGTGGAAAATATTTTGATATGTTAAGCTTTCACACTTCACGAGCACCATGGGGAAATAAGAAAGATGCTGAAATCTATCTTACCTTCAATTTTAAAATACAAAGTAAATGCAGCTACAGTGACAGGAATTGGCATTTGAATAGCAGTGAAAAATCTGAAGAATTTTCAGACTGCTAAGTGGCGATAGCTTAGTGCAAATATCACTATTGTATTAACTATGAGTTTGCAGGGGTGGGGGGAGAAGGTCGAAGAAAGATATCATGAAAGAACCTCCAAAGTGACAGAAAAATGCCATTGAGATTTTTTTGTATCTTATTTTCCCCTTCATGTTGGGAAATAAAATATTTCCTTTATTATTTAAGTCTTTAGGCTGTAAAATCTGATTTCTTTGCTAGAGAGAGAAAACTGAAATAAATACACTGCAATCCACCTGAGTTTTTGAGCTGCTTTCCTTGGTTTCTGTACCAAGCAGAACTATAAATTACCTGTTAGTGACCAACCCATATTATGACATTTCTTAATCCAGCAATTCATATGTTGTGTAGTGGCCTTAGGTAAATAAGCTGTTTGCTTTTGTCAGCGTTGCCATACATTCTGGTGGTATGCTTCTTTTTTTCAGTTGTGAAGGGAACTAGGGTGGTTTCTTTTAAACTGTGGGACTTTTGCTAGTACCCATGACTCCTCACCAGCAGAGACAGCTAGTTATGTTCTGTCTACAGGTATCTGCACGCTCATGGGACCACAATGAATTTTTTGCCCAGTTTGCTGGAGATCACACTCTACTAACTGTGGGATATTCTACTGTGATTGACAGATTGGCAGAAGGGCTGGACATCCGGCTGAATTTCCCAGTGAGTCTGGAGAATGTTGATACAATGCCTATCTTGGATTGCTTTGAAGCACCCAGTCATATCTTTGTATTCTTTTGGACCAGGCAAATCTGTGCCGATAATTATTTTAACTTGTCTTTAAGAAAAGAGAGGACAATTTCAGCACTTCTGAAAATCCTCTTTGTGGACTATCAGTACTTAAATGTTATGGTACGATGAGCTTATATGTTAGAATTGTGAAGATTTTTGTTTTTCAGCTTCCAGTGGAGACTATTTTTTTTTATTTCAAATTTCAATTCTCTGGGAATTTGTGTTCTTCAATGTCTAGTTTGCAGACTGGTGCTGTATTCGCTATTCTTGTCTGAATTTGCACTGCATATGTAGATATTGTGGTATAATCTTCAATCTGTCTTTCAATAGGTACAGAGTATTGACTATTCTGGTGAAGAAGTACAGGTCACTACTGCAGATGGAACAGTGTGGACAACACAAAAGGTACCCAATATGCTTCAATATTAAGGACTTTAGGGAACACAAGGGCAATACTGACCACACTACGCGTCCTTTTTGTCTTCTCCGGAAGACTATTTAGTCCAATTTCTCCTCACTCAAAGGTGAAAACTCATATATACTAGTGATCCATATTTGGATGTCCTAGAGCCTGTTTTTCATTGAGCATGCTTGAGTTTTGAGTACTAGCTGATTTGAAGAACTAAGCACTATAAAGGTAGTACTGAAAATGTGAAGCAAATAGATTTTTATCTGGTCTTTGAAGTGACGTATTTTCTGGTTTCATCCCCTGCTCAGCTTTACCCCATTTAGCACGTGAATCTGCCCTGTTAAAATTTTTCCCTTTGGTATGCAGGACTTAACAACCCATATTTCTCAGTCTCCGTTGCTCCCTCTATCTGTACCTGCTTCATGCTGCATAATTTAGCTTTTAATAATTTTTAAAGTGATACATAAACTTGATCAAGATTGGATTGACATCAACAGCGTTATTGAGCATATTTTAAAGAGAAGGGATCTGTGAAGGAAGAAAAACCAAAACAATGACCATCTCTCCTTTCAAAAAGACAGTTTTGTTAATCTGAGAGCCATTGACTACAATTTAGAGGAGGTGTTGAAACTAGTAGCATGGTTAGCCACTCTGATGCAAGCAGTTCAACAGACTACAACTTACAACCAGTGAATTGCATGATCTGTTCTCACCTGAATGTAAGGCATGTGTTTCCCATTAAGGTGGAGTAAAACCAGCCACTAATCTAGAGATGTCTGGTGAGTATTATGCTATGTCCTACAGGAATAATCCAAAATAGTTAAGAGGATGCTGTGAGGCTCAAGTGCAGTATTCAGCTTTTGCTACTGCTGTGATTGTAATTAATTCTTTCAGGTATTAGTGACTGTACCACTGGCCCTTCTTCAGAAAAATGCCATTCAGTTTAATCCTCCGCTGTCAGAAAAAAAAGTTAAAGCCATTAATAGTTTGGGAGCAGGAGTCATTGAGAAGGTAAGTAATTTCAGATTAATTTCCTTTTCTTTTCATAGAAACATTGCCTGCTTTGTCCCTGTTGCTTTTGCTGTGTATTTCTCGGGATTTATTATGCATTTGGTTTTACTTGTATACAGTAGCCCAGAAGAGCTAAATGCGAAATCAGGGATCACATGTATTTCTCTTTCCTAGATTTCCAAACTTAATGGAGCTCTAAAGAAATTGTTTGCAGAATCACTTCACAGCTTAAACGTTTTGTGCCTAGTTTTGAGTGAGCCTTCATGATGGTCTTAAATCTTCCAAAATTCTAATAACATGCTTATTCCAGGTCCTTTCGACCTAATAAATACATAAACTATTTTGACCAGTGTAAAATCTCCTACAATTTCCCAGTGCAAAAAGACAGCCTCTCCTGAAAAGATCCCTAGTAAGATGTGCGCTTAGAACAAAATAGTAATAGAAGTAATGCCGGAAACAGGATTATAACAATGTTGAAATTTAAAGGCAAGATTCAGACACCACCCCACCCCACCCCCGAGGGAGGGGATTACTAAGTTCTGTGTTAGGTTTGTAAAAGTTCTGCTGAATTTCTTGAGCATTTTCCATAGTGAATTCCATTTTTGAATTTGATAATGTCTGTGCATTTGCAATTTGTGAGACTGGCATTTTTTTTCCTTCCCTGTCCCCCTTGGAGAACAGGCCCATATATTCTCGGTTGAGACCGTCTCATAGAACTGGGTGACTCTAATGGAGTGCAAAAGGGAAAAAGAATTAGAAGAGCATCATATACCATATCCAGTTACGAGTTTTGTGGCACGAAATGCTTTAATTCCATCTCTCTCTCTCTCTCTCTCTCTCTCTGTCTCTCTCTCTCTAGATTGCCTTGCAGTTTCCTTATAGGTTTTGGGACAGCAAAATTCAAGGAGCTGATTTTTTTGGTCATGTTCCACCCAATTCCAGCCAGCGTGGGCTCTTTAGTGTTTTCTATGACATGGATCCAGAGGTATCACATGCTAGCTGTATTTTCTGTTGGCCCTTGAGAAGTTCAGTTTGGAATCTAGGTGCAATAATTACTGAAGAATGAAAGTCTCTTCCCCCCACCCCCATAACTGTTAAAAGAAGTGGAAGCAGTGTTATTTATCAAGAAGCAGCTGATTGAAATGACATTGTAATAAATGGGCATGTTTTCCTACATTTGGATACAAAATAATATACAAGCAAGTTAATGCTTTTATTCTCAAACTATCTTGAGAACAAGTCTGTAATACGTGACTACAGATGTACTACTATGGGAAGAAGTCTACCAGTCACTTCCAGTTTAGAACTTCTGTTCCCTTACTTGAATCAGCTAAAAATCCTGTTAAAAAGATCATGCTGGCTTATTAACACTTAATAGCTTGCACTAGCCTGAATAACTATTCAGGCAGAAAAAAAGACAAACACTAGGTTTTGTATGAAACTGAGGTATGTAGAGTCAGTCTCAAACTCCTAAATTTAAAAACAACCTCAGACCAGTACACTGACATCATGTTCCTCTTCCCCGCCAGTTCCAGGAAGACACATTACACATATAAATCTTACCTTTTCACACTTTTACAACTGCTGCTTACTACTTGGTAGCAATTAAAAGGCCATTTTGTAACCTTATGGCTTACTCCAAAAGTAAACCATCCTGTGAAGACTGTGCTCCGTTATTACACTATCTATACCTGTATATGACTTTCCTTAAAGACGTTTTCTCTTCAGCGCTTTTAAGCTCATTCTACATGTGGTTCAGCGTGCTGGTGCTGTCCAAAGACACTAGATGTAATTCTTAGTTTGCTTGATGGCTACTTTCTGCTCGCTATCAAGTTTAGTAACAGAAGAATTGCCTTATATAAGCAAAAGAGGGAGAGTTCTTTTCAAGGAGTTGAGAACCTGTGTGCTATTCTATAGTCACCACTTCATCTTTGAAACTTCTGCATTTCTGGAAGCGGAAGGAAACATCAGTAGAATGGATCTTTCAATTCCTGGGCCAAGATCTGCTGGTAAGAACTAAGTATTGGCCTAATCCAAAACAAATCTAGCCAGCATTTAAAGAGATTCTCTTTGTTACCACTTTTTGAAATTGAATTTTGGCATGGAACTGGAGCTTAAGAGGTCTGTCACAAAGAACAACACTATAAAAGTCAAATCTTTTGGTGTAGCCTTTAAATAGGTAGGTAGGAAATTCTCAGTTACTTCAAGTTGTAAAAGGGGTTGACCATATCACAGATCTGTGAACAAGACATCAGATGATGGTAGTAATTTGAGCATAAATACTGTAGAATATGCACCCTTTATTCTAAGGAATCAAACCCACTTTCCTCTAGAACAAAAGCTGCTTTGCAGCTGAAAATCTCTTTGTCAAGACCGATTAAAAGGGACTCTTCAATAAATGCTTAATAACCTAATAATTCTGAAGTGATCTCATATGTTAATGTCTTGATTTTAGGGCAAACAAAGCATTTTAATGTCAGTGGTCACTGGAGATGCTGTGACAACCATTAAGAATTTAGATGATAACCAAGTACTACAACAGTGTATGACTGTACTTCGAGAGCTGTTTAAGGAGCAGGTAAGAAGCCTCTTGAGAGATGAATCAACTTGCCAACAGAGGTAAAGCTTTCAATTGTAGTACTTTATGATGTATAGGAAAACCTTTGACATTTTAAACTATTTTTCTTTTTGTGTCAGCTTGAGGGAATATACTTGCTTTGAGATACACTAAAAACACAATGTTTGGTCTCTTGTGTGAAGAATGAGAGTAGAAGTATCTTAGATCTGTCTGAAGGAAAATGGTAATGAATTGAAAACCAGATATGAACTATCATCATTTAAAGTGCTTTTAGAAAGGAAAATTAATTAAAATCTGTATTTTAGGCAGGTAACAAATACACTTCTTACTTAGCTGTCACTTTTTCCAAACTTATTTTTGGGGTCATCACTGCTTTCAGTACATCATAAAAGCCTTAAGCTAGGTGAATTTGATTGTGATTCCCCCTCCCTCTGTGCAAAAAGCAACTGAAATCACACCACCACCCTCAAACCAAACAAATCCCTTACTCTTCCAGTAAGAAACAACCCTTCCTGAGCTGTCTTGGGATGGAGGTACAGGCAAAATGATCTATCAAGGGCCTACATCCTGATGGTAAAAAGACATTAGATAAAAATTTCTACCTTTTTTCCTTCCCCCAGCTCATCATCTGTATAAAAACCAGTAAGAAAATCAGAGAAATCTGGGGCAAGCAGAAACCAGTAAGAAAATCAGAGAAATCTGGGGCAAGCAGAAGACTATCACTTAGCAATGTTACTTGCATTCCACTCTATAGACAGTAATGCCTTAGTTAAATTACTTGGAGCAGTTAGATCTCAAGGAATGCTTGTGTTAATGTTCATGTGTGATCTCTCAAGTTTTATTGATGGTTGAGATGTTAGGATTAACGATCTTAGAAAAACATCAGAATCTGAAAGCCCAACTTTTCCCAGAAAACATGCTTTCAGTAATGGCTTTACAGTTACCAGAATCATGTGCAATGTAAGTCTACATACCTGCCATTTTAATCTCATGAGAACGTTGAGGTAGCAAACAGGTCTTTGGTTTTGGTGCCACTCTAGTCTAGAAGAGTCATTTTCATGTCTGTCTCTGTGGTTTATAGCAGTTGTGAATTTCAGTCATCTATCCACAATGCAGCAGGATTTTCAAAAACAAGATCGCTTCCAGGTGTGTACTGGAACTTCTGGGATGTCCATGAAACTTGCCATACTTGGCTATCCACTGTCTTGATTGATTGAGCTTTGGTTTGTCATCTGCTACTTGAATGGAACAGTCCATTTGTTGATACCAGATGTTGTGTACTAGGTGCTTCTGTTTACTTGTGTCACAAGCCTCTCAAGCGTAAGACACAGCTGTAGTTGACTAAGCCTTCATACAGTTGTTATCCAGGTTCTTTTTGGCAAAATTGTGTGGAATTTTCATGCTGCAATGTGACAGAGAATACAGAGTATTGCTGTCATGGCTTAGCTACAGACATGTTCTGTGTTTTTTTGTTTTGTTTTCTCCCTGAACCGAGTTTTCAAGCCTTTTTCTGATCTTAGATAAGTAATGTTATTTCTTCATTGGAATAAAATTATCTCCAAAGTGAACGTTACAATTTGAGATGTAATAAGCTAGAAGCAGCATAGCACCATGCCTTACTAAGATGGAAAGTGCTTATATTATACATACAAACAAGTTGAATGATGTTGATACTGGCATTTTATCTGTTTGCAAGAGGATGTATGTATTTTGAGAATTTTTTTTTCTCATGTGTAGTTCCAGGTATATTACAATATCCAGATTTGTTGCATTCAAAGCAGTGCAACTGTAACGTTTCAGACACCAGGCAAGTCTCGCAAACAAAACTATCCTTGTGGTTAGTAGTACAATAAAGAAAACTGGACTTTAATTCTGGAATGTGATGTAATCTGCACCATAATACTACTACATACTCTGAAGATTACAAGAAATTTTATAAGAGAAAGCTATACAATTATGAGCTTTTCTTTGCAGTATGTAACTTTGAATTTAATTATGCAGGAGGTTCCTGACCCAGTGAAGTTTTTTGTTACTCGATGGAGCAAAGACCCTTGGCTCCAGATGGCATATAGTTTTGTAAAAACAGGTGGCAGTGGTGAAGCTTATGACATTATAGCTGAAGACATACAAGGAAAAATTTTTTTTGCTGGTGAGGTAAGTATCTTTGTTACTCTTGATTAAAGTTCTTGGGGAGCTATTTCTTATGAAAGATTGTCTTTTGCTAACCAACACCATTAATCTAGAAGTAGCATATAAATACTGTTAAACAAATATGCTAATATTTCTTGATTTTGACACAGGACCCTCTTTATTCATGTTATTATTGGACATGGAAAGTCTGCCAGATATTTCAGATCACAAGTGAACTGCATAACCATAAGTGCAGAACATGACAACACTATACAATCCACTTGTATTCTTAGTCAGATTGTCTTTCTGTTACTCCATTTGTGGGTAACATAATGAATGAACGTTGCTGATGGTATCGGTGCATTCTTTACTGGAACAGAACTTACCTGCCCCCCACTAAACTGCGGATAGCAAAACAGACTACTGATTTTGCTAGCTGACCTGCTTGCAAATTTTGAAGTTGCTAAAAATCTTAAGTCCTCCTCTGTTCCAGGAAGTTTTCTGTGGTTTTTAAAAATGTTGGTATATTCTTAAGGAAAACAAAGCTGATGTTATAAACTGAAATTCTACCTCCTCTAACAGTTTTAGAAACAATTCTTTTTTTTTTTTTTTTTTAAATACAGGCCACAAATAGGCACTTTCCTCAGACCGTTACAGGAGCTTACTTGAGTGGAGTTCGAGAAGCAAGCAAAATAGCAGCATTTTAAGTATTGAAATTTTGTGTTCATAGATATATTTCTAATTGTTTTCTGTGGGTAAAACTATCTTCAAGTTTCCTATTTGCTGCTTTTTTCCTAAGTGGTACTTCAATAGTGTATGGTACCTGAAGATACAATCTTCATCTTCCTTTTCCTCCCCCACCCCTCTTTTAAGCCCTGATACATATTGTTGGGGGGGAGGGGTTTCCAGCTGAGGTATGACTAGCAAGAGTGACATTGGAGTCCCTGGCCACAGATTAACTAACAGAACTTTTGTTGAGAGTCCTCTTCTGTATGGCTCAAGTTGTGCTATTGTAAACCTTCATTTCAGAAGGTCAGCTTAAAACAAGACCAAGTTAACACACAGCATTAAAAATGCTGGCAGTTGGTAACGATGATGGGAATTTTCCACTAACTGTGCTTCTCAGGTTGATTACGCTAATAGTTCAGACTTGGTCCCAAAAGCCTGAATAGCCTAGGCAAATTCTAGAATTATTGTAGGAAGGAACTCAACTATCATTCTTTCCACTAGCAATCAATAACCTTTTCTATAATTTTTTCATATTCTTAGCCTTCACTAAGTGGGCTCTGGAATATCAAGTTTGTTCCTTTAAATCAGATGGCTGGAACAGTTTACAGTGCAATCATAGAAAGGTTATTGGAGCTAATGAAAACTTGAAAAAAATAACTTTTATATTACTTTAAAAAAAACTTTGAAATATTCTCTGCTACTTATTCAGATAAATTCTTGTTACAACAATAGGCTAGTTTAGATTTACTTAGTGCTTCTGATCATGTGGAAACAGGACACTTTAAAAATACTATATTTCTATGATTATTTTGAAAACAAACTTGCAAATTCATTTGGGCTGAGTAGAGGAACTGTCTACTTAAATGAGTATCCAGTGGGGGCTGAAGGACTGCATGTTCCTAATGGCTTATTCAGCTTTTATATTTAAAAAACAAGTGAAGATGAATGAGGAAAAATGTTAACACTCTTATGAAGGGCTGAAGCAAGGTGGCTTGCACTTTGACTTGAAGGTTTTTTTTTCTTTTATTATTAAAGTATTATTAAAAACAACTTGAGGGAGTAATTCAGCAAGGGCTAAGCATCTATCTAATAGCTTTTCCATAGGACAGGGAAGAAAATATAGTATTTTTCAGTAGAAGACAGACACAAACAGAGTATCTGTTCCACTAAAATGGTGTTAAGTGGAAAAAAAAAAATTAAAACCAACTTTTAGATCTCTTCCCCTACACCTTCCCTATAACTTTACTGCATAGACCTCCTGATTTCTGGAAGTAAGCACTTAGTCTTTTCTCCCCCTCATTGTCATGCATAGGCTTTTTTTCTAATCTCTCCATTTAAGAATGACATAGCAAACTTCTTTTGAGTTACAGTGCTTATTTCCATAAAGCTGTATCCCTGGGGAAAAAAAAAAAAACAAGGAACCTTAAGAAAAATCCTACTGAATAAACGCAATTCTTTTTAAATACCTAATACTTTGTTTTTAGAGTAGCTATGATATTGTTAAATACCTTTATTTAATCTCTAATTTACAACGTGAAGATGTTTATATAACTAAATGTTTCAGATATATATTCTGTTCTGCTTCTTAAAGCTGAATTATATGGATTAATAGGAAAAGTGTAATTGTTCATAATTTTCCTCTACATAAATGTTAGTATGTACAGTTTTAAAGTATTTCGAAGTATTGAATTGTAATTTAAAGGCTGTAAGAAGCAATCAGATTTTGCTTTTGGTAATCACTTGCACTTTGTTCATTTCATGTATTACAGGCCAACTTATAAATAGGAGATTGAGACACGCATGTGTTTGAGTTCCAAGTTTCTTTCCCAGTTTATCATATATGACAAAATTATTAGGAGAGGAGCTTCTGAAGGTGTAAAAAAAAAAAAGCTTACTACTACACGTCCTAAACATTATATTCAATGGTTGCTTCAGCTGACCTTGATGAAAACTTCAGTCAGCTTAATAACAACATACAAGCACATAACCCTTATGGTAGGAACTGTCTGGAAACTTGAGCTCAGCATCTATTTCTGCAGTCAAGAGTTTGTGTTAACATGCTTGATTTTAGGCATATGCTTCTATTCTGTTAATTTGTACTTGGGGTTTTAAATCTGTCTACAACTTTTCAGGTAGATAAATGCTGTATTCTAGAGAATAGAGGTGGACACAAACAAATACTGTCACATTTGGCTTTAGCTGCTGCACACTTTGTATAGCATTAAAAAAAGGATAACAAATGATAAATTTACCAATGGCCTAATCTATTAATTATTTGTATATTATTTTTGTGCCAAGGCACTTAAACTGTGTTGCACTGCACTAAAAGTTTGAGGACTAAAAATAAGTAAGTTCCATTTTAATTTACGTTCATTTGAAATGTGTAAGAACATCAGGCTGGTTCTGAGACTTCATTCTTTAATTAATGTTCCCCAAAAATTTTTTTAATACCTATGTTTAAATTTATTTCAAGCACGTATGTGTCTTTTCTTTTGTGTTTAATTTATTCCCTGAAAAGAAAGAATTGGGGAGTGTTAATTCTTTGAGTAGTTTTGTTTTGTCAAAAATATTTGAATGCAGAGCATGATCTGTTACACTTCAGCTCTTCTATGTGACTATGTTATGGCAGCAGAATAAAACTGGAAAGTATCCACAGGATGCTCCTGTTTTCTTGTTTGTGTGTTGTTTTGGTTTGTTTTTTAATTTACCTAGCGGCTAAACCTAGCTTTTCATTACATTTGACATTGATTTAAGATTTCATTTTAGTATATTCCTACAGCTAAACAGTTCTGAGGAAGTGCTGCTCTACAGCCTTCTCTGAGCTCCAGGTACTAACTTTGCTGTTATTTGGACAATACCATAAGTCAGTGTCTTTAGCCACAAAGGTTTACAAAGCAATTCATAAGCTTGTATCAGATTATTGTACTTAGCCAGAGGAAATTTAAGCTAAAGTGATAATGGTTTAGAAACACTGCCCATAATTTTAAAATAGCCAGAAAAATCACCAGAGAACCACTTAAGGCTTTTCAGTGAATAACTGTAATATGAAAACTTTGTAGGATTGTGGTCCTGAAAGCTTCCTACTAGCACAGATGACTATTAAGCAGGTGCAAGCTTGACTGCATACCCAAAACATTTAAAATACAATCAATGACAAATTCTGGTAACACTTATCTACAATGTTCTTCTTGAATGGGGGGGTTAGATGTTCATTTAGAGTAAGCCCTACGCCCTTTGAAAGTGTATTTCAACCAGTAACACATATAAGTCTGAACCAGTGAAAGCATTACTGTGTGGAAGATTCACTGCCTTCCACCAATTCTGTCACACTTGACTAGCAGTTTAAAGTTTGTATCCCAAGGATGCGCTTTGTCCTCCTAATGCTAACTCCCTTGAGGAAATTATTTTTGCTACACCTGATACTGGTTGTGAAAAATGTTAACTTCATTCTAAGAATAACAATCTTTAAAATGGAAACAAAATACCAATGCCCCTTTTAAAGTACAAATCAGTTGATTTCACACTCCCCCAAAGAATTACAGTCCTTCAAGAAAAGTTGGTGTGAGGATAAAATTTTTCCTTCTAGCCCAGCTGTCTAAAACTTCAATTGCAAATAAAAGTGAAGAAGCAAGTCTGTAACTGAGTGCAGTCCAGTGAACAAGGTCAGGTGAAGAGGCATGGCAAGTTATATAATACTGCCATCCTCTCACCCTGAGGACCTCTGACCATTGTCTGGTTTAAGCCCTTACTTGGAACAGGGCCAGTGTGGAGCTGTTTGCTCAGGGTCCTGCCAGGCTGAGGTCTGAACATCTCCAACAACAGAGATTCTGCAACTGCTCCAAGCCCTGTTGCTGTGACCACCCTCATGGCAAGGCTTTGCTTCCCTTAACATCTGCTTGCCATTTCCCTGGTGGCAGCTTGTGTCTGTCGCCTCCCATCCCCTCGCTACGCACCTCCAGGCACAGCCTGGCCCTGCCTTCCCCACACGCTCCCATAAGGCAGCTGCAGACTGCAGGACGATCCCCCTTTACCCGACTCAATTCCTACGGCTGCACAAGCCCGGCTCTCTCTGTTTCCCCTCCCACATCGTGTGCTCCAGCCCCGTGACCATCTTGGCGGCCCTCCACTGGACTCGCTCCAGTACGTCCTTGTCTGCGTTGCACCAGGGAGCCCAGAGCTGGACACAGCGCTGCCGAGGCACGCTCACACACGCTGGACACGGGGTAGTAATCACTTCCCTCAACCTGTTGGCTACACGCTTGCTGAGACAGCCCAGAGTGCTGTCCATGTTCCTTATCACAGGGGCACGCTGCTGAACTGGGTTCAACTCGTCGTCTGCGAGAACCACCTGCCCCTACGCAGGTCCTTTTCTGGCAAAGCTGCTTAGAAAGAA
>Ga0065711_1040314_pt1 | contig 17071 bp, 10 predicted proteins | sample Hoacrofraction12_FD_59098 | JGI IMG/M metagenome (GOLD analysis project Ga0065711, IMG submission 59098) | Hoatzin crop microbial communities from Cojedes, Venezuela - Epithelial fraction 12 v2 (version 2) | ecosystem: Host-associated > Birds > Digestive system > Esophagus > Crop | place... | reverse complement strand
CACTGGAACAGGCTGCTCAGGGAGGTTGTGGAGTCTCCTTCTCTGGAGATATTCAAGACCCGCCTGGACAAGGTCCTGTGCAGCCTGCTGTAGGTGACCCTGCTTCGGCAGGGGGGTTGGACTAGCTGACCCACAAAGGTCCCTTCCAAGCCCTACTATTCTGTGATTCTGTGAGAAGGAGGAATAGCAGAGAAAAAATGTTAAAACAAAGGTATGAACGTGTTGTAATGCTGCTAGTGACATTCCACTGGTACCAGTGTTGAGCAAAATAAAAGAATGGGAACTCGTTGCAAATGTGTGTCTTCACGAACATATGGAAGAGGCATAATAATAAATGATCTGAAGTAACAATGTGAGTAATAGGAGAATGGTAAAGAGACAGTGCAAGCCTGTCACAATAGACGGCTTCTGTCACTGGGAGAGTGTTGCCATGGATTTCAATAGGGAGCAGACTTTCAAAGTTGCCTGTAGTCACATCAAAATGGAGAAAGTTCCAAAATGAGAGCACACTCAAGATCATTTCCGGAAATGAAAGACTACTCCACTTGTAGTGGTGACAGAGAGAACAGAGAGCACAGTGCAGCTGTGATAAGAGATGAAAAACACAGAAAACTGGCAGGTAATACTGTATGTATAAAGAAATATTTTTGTTATTTTTACTTTTCTAATGTGCATTAGAAGCATATAATTGTTTTGTAGTCCTTGTATTGTTACTAGCTCTTCAAATTCCTGTACTACCAACCCCTGAACACCTATTCTGAACCTGATGTCATAGAAGAAGAAAAAGGCTCCAAACAAAGCAATGTCCCCTGTCCAAAACCCCAAAGTCTTTGCTTTTGGGTTCTTATAGAAATCCTATCAGAACAACAACGTTTACCTATTCCCAAAGCAATAATTGTATTCTTTTGTGGGCAATCTATTAAATTACTCTGATGCTTTCATTGATCTCCTACAAAGTGAGTGAACAATAAACTCCAGATGTTTAAAAGGTGTAGTTAGGAAACCCGGATGCAGAAAACACCCTTGCTTGCCCAGCCCTGGCCAAGACAATCATTGTATTAAGGAAACCGATTTATGGTAAGTGACGTCTGGCTCTTACATGTGCATCTCATGCATTAAGAATTGAGCTAGAGAATTAAATAAATTAAGATGATTCACAATCAACAAAAACCAGCATTCCCGAAGCATGTTTGAAAACACTGAAGTTAAAGCTGTAGGGAAACAGGTAACAGCTGGCCTTGCTATTAAAGCTGAAGTTTGGTTCCGGTGTTAATACCAGTAAAATGCAGAATTACCCTCAGGTAGTAACAAAAATCAAAGCTTTCACTCAAAATCACAGTGTGCTTAACTTGTATTTTTGGGATACTGCTCCTGTATTAAGGAGCTGTTCTAGCACTTATTGTATTACATGAGAAGTTTAATCAAAGAACAGCAGGCTCTAATGTCCCCTCAGCAAAGGATTTAGACTCTTGTGGCTAAATAGATTTGCAAGGTGCAGCAGAAGTTAATGCACAAAGTGATCCTTCTGAAGAATTCATGTGCCAGTTTATTGTAAGCTGTAAATTGCTTTTGGAGATGAAAGACATTCTTTTGTGTTATTAACTATAACATAATGACATTTACTGATTCTGAAATAGTTTCAAAGCTAGGGACAGGAATACACTCATCTCGGTGCAACCCAGCCCTCCTGAAAGAGTACAGTACTGAAATATTCACCTTTCAGTCTCAGAAGAGAAACACCTGGACGCAACAATAACAAAACCCTTGCCAGAATAGCCATGCCATAACAAATTTGGTCTTGAAGATTTTTCATGGTGATTTTTACGCATGTGAAGCATGCATGAAGGCACTTTGTCTAAAATGTAGAGAAATGGTCCTAAAGGTACCAAGAAACACCAGGAAATCAAAACTTTCTGTAGACAATACCAGGAAACTGGTGGAATTTAACCTACGTGCACACATCTTGCATGAGCTAGAAGAGGCAATTATGAATTCTGTTTAGTAATCTCCCAGGTCTTGAGTTGTCCTGCCAGTTTTCATAGGATTATTTGTTGATGAAGATACCGGTTAAACCAAGTAATGCTACCTCTAAACCTGTGTAGTCAGAGAATTGTTGCAATTTTTACCACATAAACGTCTTTCACTATGAAGATACAAGAAATATATTATCAACAGATATTAAATTAATTGCCTAAAGTATGAAAAGAGGAGTTTCAAGTATTCATTGCGTGAATAACATCCAACAGCAATTTTGCAATGTTAACTCATGAATGCAGAAGTTACATCTGTGTTCATTGTGCCCATCTTAGGCGAGTCATGACAAACCTGTACAGGTGGTGGACTCCAGTGGCTCCCCCAGCCTGACGGTAGTGGTGAAAACTTACCCAGCTCTGCTTAAAAGCCACTGAAACTTAAGGCAGAACATAAGGAAACACAGGGCCAGGAGCAAAAAATAAAACAGCCGCCTATATCAAGGAAGTGTTTGCTGGTGGTGTTGTTTGCCAAGGGAAGGCTTTATTTAGGCTAAGAACAAAGAACAGAAATTTGGGTCGGTTCTAACAGAAGCTGATGTTTTTTGATGTCAGAACTGAACCCAAATTCTCTGGGTAATTCTGCTCATTCTAGATTTTTGGCTAATTTCTGAGGATGTGTTGCAGATCAAAGCAGGGGTTGTGTGTGTGCATATATGTGGGTGGGTGGGTGTATAAAAAGTATCAGCTTCCCCCTCTTCCAAATATCCCCTGGTAGGTAATTAAAGAATGCACAATTTCCTATGGATATATTCAGAACATCCCAAGTGATTTAGGCACCAATAAATTACTAGCACAGAGATCTTTACTTCTGACTCAAAATGCACACTGTAAAATCCCATCTTACATTTTTGTGTTTCGAACTTTTTTGAGAAGTCGTCATGGTTTTATTTGCTGCTGCTGCTTGGTTTTTTTTTTTACAAAATATACTACGGTGGCGACTGTCCATTTTTTTCCCCAGAAGATGGCTCTGAAGGTTATATTGCAAGCAGCACATCTTTCTATGCTGCAGTATCAATTCCTTTCAAATGCGATATATTGCAGGCAGCTGAGCAAGAGGAATTTGCAGCCAATATGCGAATATTTCCTACAGTACAGTTCTTTATTTTGCCCCAGTAGCCTTATTGCAAAAACCACTGTCAGTGAATCTTTGCCTAACTTGTGGGTGACCTCTGTGGCAAGGGGAGCTCCGCCCGCCCCAGAATCACTTGCTGAGCTTGTCTCTCCACCACTGGAACATCATATAAAGAGGAGTTTTCTCTCCCAAGCCAGCGCTAATCCTTAAAAATACCATAAAGCCTCAGATTAATCTTGATGAGAGAAGGGATAAGTTCCATCCAAAATTAAATTCTTTGTTAAATTAAAATCTTTTTATACCTCTCATCTGTAAACAATTAACAAAATGCAAATCCTATCACTTGCCTAAGCAAAAGTAGCAATAAGGAGAGAAACTTAATTTACCTTGGCAAAACTGAATTTTCTCTCAGCTCCAACCCATGCTCAAGAAGAGAAAAATATGATCTCATGCTGTGATTATCTCGAAGTGAATTGCTCCAAGAAAAGAGCTGGCACTGAGCAAGCCGCACCACAATAGTAGGTCAGAAAATATGGGAATTAAAATAAAACAGTGACAGTTAACTTGCTTTTTCAAAAACTTTGCCTCAAATTTGTTGGTTTCTTAATGAGTATGGGGTTTTCATTTTCATTTCCTATTCATTTTAATTTTCCTAGGAATTACAATGGCAATTCTAGAATTTATTACCGTTACGAAAATTGTTTTGAAAGAAACTGTGTGGTCGATTCATTCATTAAAACTGCTGCAGCTCTACTTTGTGTTGTGGAAGTCAGGGTGGTAATGGTTTGCATTACAAGTGTATAAAGTAGCATGAAATTCCTTGAATATGAATTTGTACCTCATTGCACTGCAATAATAATAAAAAAATTAATGAGCATTTTGTGTCTAGGCTAATTAGACTATTCGCCAAGCAAATTAATATTGTGCTCCCTCTGTTTGAGGAAGGAGCTCTTAGAACTCACCACAGACAAGCTCACCAGGCAGTTACAACTCTAAACCCCTCTTTGTTTTCTGTAGTTCGCGCGGCAATGGGCTATTAGTTTCATGAGAAGGCTCAGCAGGCTGGCGTAGCACCAGATTTGCCTTCAGAGCTTTTGCCTGTCGTCCGTTGCGACAGACTTGTTACAGCGGGGCCTCTCCGTAGGCAGCTGGTGCCCGATTCAGAATAATATTGTCCCATTAGAGAGTAGTGACCAGAGCCTTCTCATCAGATTGAAGTTTAGACCTGCTTGCTGAAATAGGCTGACTGCCGCCGTCCTCTACAGAAATTCAGCAATATTTTTGTACAGTTAATATCATCTCCTCATAAAGCTCGTGTTTTCTCTCCACAGGACCAGCGTGATTAGCAGCAGGAGGCTATTCCGTCTTTTCCCTGACGTTGTCGATGCTGTCACGTTGCTCCCCAGCCTGGCCTCAGAAGGAGGCAGACCTGGTTCGCCGGTGGTCTGTGCAGGAAGATCCTCACAACTTTTCTCACTTTTCACATGAGTTTCTTGATTGGTTCTACAAGGACCTTTCTCCTGCTGGCTTCTGTTGCACGGTGCTTGGTACTCTGTACTAGATATCAACCTGCAATGACTCTGTAGCACCCTGGAAGCAGCACCAGTACAGTGAATTGAATGTTTTCCTCACTGACCCTTTACTTTTCCTGTGCCTCAGTTTTACTTTTGTAAGCTGGGTTATTAGTATTTCTTTATTTTCAGGGACCATTAAAGAAAATAGGTGCATTGCAGGCAGTATTAGTTCTTCCTTGTTTCAAAACTTGGGAGGAATAAAGTCAGATTCATTTCAAATTCAGTCACCGGAACGTTAACCAAAAGTGTCCTTAGAAAGAAGTATGAACTGCATACTAATTAACGTGTCAAGGTAGAGTTTGGTGTGAGGTTTGGATTGCTGGAAGACATCTTCATGACCCCTTCAAAACAGCGCAAGGCTGATGGTGAATCACGTGACCAAACATACAGAACTAGCACTTATTGATACGTTATGCAGAATATTTTGCAGTTGATCTCATACCTAAATGTGACTTTAACTATTTTACTATAAAAATTTTGGCCTTGTTTTGTAAAGCCAGCTGGATGTATAATCTCTTTATGTAATTACTGAAATATGAAGAAGTCTGGAAGATAAATGGAAATATTTGGAATTGCAATGTTCTCATAAAACTGGACAGGGTAATAAAAATGGTAATAATGAATAGTTTTATAGACTTTTTTTCAATGTTGCAAAATGAAAACATACTTTTATGATAGTGGTGAACTGTGATAAAATATGAATGGGAAAAGTAGATCATAGGTTCCCAGTAAATGTTTTAAATGAGTACTGCCAACCAGAATTTGGCTCAGAAGACAGCTGCTTCGAGGAACAGCATTTTAAAGGAGGCGGCACAAGGAGTTATGCTCATGGGGCACATCCACATCACAAAATGGGTTACAGCGGTCAGCCTTCCGAGGTGGTTCCAGCCGCAATGGTACGCCCACATGGTATGTGCCGGGCAGTACTGTTTGGAGGTGCTGTCTGGGGATTGCAACACAGCAGGGTTACAGCAGCATGGTGCTGGGCTTGGGCTGGCATGTCCCGCCTCCAAGCAAGACCGAGGAGTGCCAGCACAGGACTGTTTCAGCACCATTACCAGTGTCCTACCCTGCAGCAAGATCACATTCAGTGCCTCACCCTTTTACTTTAATGACCTCAGTTAGGCAGGCACTTTTCAAGACTAACTCTCATTAAAGAGTGAGTTGATGACTTTTGAAACCAACTTTAAGATTTGTAGATGATTTTCTGAGCTATCTCAAATTAATAAAGCACTTCACAATGCTCCACGACACAGGATCAGCTGTAGTATGTTCAGAGAGGTTAGCGGGTCACAGCAGGCCCAAAAAGTACATTTGCAGCCAGTAGAACCATCGAACTGCAGTTGTGGATACGGCAAAATGTCTCTGTCTTTCTCCCTTTCCTGCTAAAGGTGCCTGACAAGCCCAGAGAAGAGCCATAATGTGTTTAACTAAGCATGTGGGTTGCAATAAGCAGGTAGCATCAGGGGAAGCACTCTCCTTTTCTGGACACGTGGAAGTAGTTGGAGGGAGATGACCTGTGCATATTCTGTAAGGCTTCATGGCAGGTAAATTTCATGTAAGCATCCAGAGCAATTTTTCACTTGAGAGGGGTTAAGAAAGTCTATCTTCATCCTTTCTGCCTGTTAAATTCCCCTTATAATTTTCTGTATCATAAACCTCCCTTCTTTTTAGAAAGGAAGATTGAAAAAAGATTCGTTTGGGGCACATTACTTTCAGATAAGTATCTACCTTCACCTATTTCAGTTTATGTGAAACATTCTTGACCTAGCCTGGTAATTTCAGGTTTTCACACAGAAGTGCTTGCTAGACAAGTTCATCTTATACTCAGGCAAGTTTGTATTCAAAACACCCACGCATTTTTACCAGACAATAATTCCCTAAGGCTGCACTAATTATCTCCTCTTTGCAGTCTGCACCATTACATGAGCCAACCGAGCAATTCTTCCTTTTGCATCACGCTTACATAGACAAGTAGGAGGTCAGCGCATTAAATTTAATGACACTAATTTTTGCTTGCTTGTTTTTGTATACACATTTATATGAACAGATAAACAAATGATCACAAATGTAACTTGCGTACTTAGGTATGTATAAATAGCCAGTTGGATGGATTAGAACCAAGCTGTTTCCCAGGGTGATCAAAAAAAGGAGTTCCCACCAACATACAGCTGCAGGGGGGGAGACAGAGGAAAGGGCTGAAACACGTTGATACTGGCTTTGGTGAGTTTTGGGGTCTATTTTTATTCTCCTTACACAAAAGAGAGGCAAAATAAACTGTTCTGTTATTTGTGGTAGGCATTGGGGTGGCCAGAAAAAATTAGCCCATAGGACTCAAATCCATGAGAGATAACAAAAATCTCTGGGTTTGTTTTGCTCTGGTTTATAAATATAGTTAAGTTATATTCCATTATATCAATTTAATTCACCTTTCTCAGTCGCTTTCTAGAGATAGTGAGGCTCTTAAGTAACTTAAAAAATAGGAAGTTTAAGTTCTTTAATCAGCAAGTTAGAGGATCTGTAGACTATTGTCCATTAGAAAAATTTGATGACAAACTGAAAAATATTCAGAAAAAAAAATAAGCAGATGCACAATGACTTTGAAACCTCCCACATGGATGTAGTGGTTGACACCAGGCTTTCAGCAAGCCTACTGAATTTTAGAAGTGCTCACTGAAACGCTTTGAGGCAATAGCGCTGCAGTTCAGTAGAAGCAGATTTGTGGCACTCGGAGAATTGCAGACCACACTTAAAATCTTATGCAGAGCAAACACTGTCTATTATCAAGGGAGAGAACAGAGCTGTGCAAGATATTCTCAGCAAAACACACCTTGAGCAGAAGCTCCTGAATTTCTGATAGTTATATATTTGAAGACTTCAGCCTAGGCTTGTTGAAGATGTCTGTGAGCCTTTCAGATAAGCCTGACCTCAATTCAGAATGAAATTGGGTTGATAGGTAAGTCCGACCTAAAACAAAGCACCAGAAAACAAACAAAAGGTATCTTTGGCCTGGTTTCCTTGGGCAGTGCGTCTTACAAAAATCTCATTGTCTGTTTCTCCTTTCCAAAAACTTTTTGACACTCTTGGCTGTTTCAGCTCTGCTTAAAAATGGATAAATATCTCAGGAGATGGTAGGTTTTTGCATGGTGTGAGTATAGACAAAATCAGTCAACTTAATGCAGATACCAAGGACAGACTATCACTCTAGCTAAACCTAGAAATCTCCCAACAACCTGCAAACCCGTTCAGAGCTCCTGTTTTGTAGTGGGACCAATGAGATGTGGCCAATGAGACACAAAGCCTCTGAAGTATGTTGAAGCTTTGCTGCTGAGAGAACCATTTGGCTTTCAAGATTACAGCAAAACCTCTGTAGTATCACGTGTTTATTTTTTATGAACTGGCAGACATCCACGGAGACCAACAGGTTGATTGGGTGGGTGGTATTGTTGAAGGTGTTGTAAACACACCCTCGTGTCAGCTGAGTGAAAAAATTCTGTTCCAAGCAAAGTCAAACAAAAACCCAAAATACCACCTCCCCCACACACCCTGTAAGAATCCCACACTTTATCAGCTGTGCCAGCAAATATTTCTGCGCAATCCAGTGAGAGCTGGACCACCCATCTTTGTCTAATTTAAATGTATATGAAATCACAGAGAAGAAGAAAAGATGACCACAGCTAATGAATTGGCAAGAAGTGGAAAGAGGGAGAAAGGAGTCACAAATTTGCCACTTTGGGCAAAGCAGCTGGACTGAGACACAGCAAAGCAGATGTTCCACTGGGCTGTCAGATGTGAAACTGCAGAGCTGGAGAGTGCAGTTACGGCACCGTGTGAGTGCTCTTGCTCCTCCACAGAGCCACTAAAACAGATCACAGGCATTCTCCTGCTTTGTTTCAGTGGAAGTTGACTTTGAGTCATTCTCTGCAATGATTTCAATTGCATTTTCATAGATATAGTGAACTTTAATATTCTGTTCCCCTATTCAGTGCATTTTTCTTCTCTGTCTTTTCCTAATGCCCACTTCCGTATGTAGATTTCTCCAGGTTTAAACTTTCAGGATGCACTTTTAGACAAAAAAGATGTTTCAGTATTGAAATCCCTTTCTAATAACATAGGCTTTAGATAGGCAGGCTTCTAAATCAAATTCTGTTGCGCGACTCACCTAACACTTCTCCTTAAGTCAATTTTGTTGAATTCAGACACTTGTCTTGATGATGAACCACTGAGTAATGGTTAAATCTGCAGTCTCCAGCTGCTAATTTCAGAAAAAATGCAGAAAATATAATGTCAAAAATATAGAAAAAGATCTGGAATGAGTGCTTGTTCTGTTCATTACTTTCATAAGACTCCTACACAATAAATTCTTGGTATGTGTGAAGTCAGCATATGTCATTCAGTAGCCTGTAGGAACTGCCTCATAATCAGTAACTGGAGAGATTGAAAGCTAATTTCATCCATTTTAGTGCAGCAACTGTCTAACTGTCTGACTTATGGTGGGATTAACAGAAATTGCTATGTCCAGAGGAATCGGAGAGGACCAGACCAGCCTCACTAGCTACGACTATATCTGAGGGACAGTGACAGAGCACTGTTCATCTCACCACACATGAATCCTGCAGGAGGTATGAAGATATCCTTCCCCTGCCATGTAGTCAGTACACAGAATGGCCAATGGAAATCCACTAAAAAAAAGGCAAATGAAGCTGAAACTGATACTAAGGAAAGGCAGAGAGAAGTAACAGGCACTTTCAGTCTGCACTGTGAGAAAGATGGTGACAGTCACCAACACCTGAGGCAAATCTTGGGGCGCTTGACTTTGAAGTGTTCTAAATTTTGATATTAACCTGCTTGTAATATTTTCAGCAGGGATAATTTAGTCTTTGGGAATCTTTTTTTATTACTAAGATTAAATTGTAGGAATCATTTAAATCAAGTAAAATTGCATACATTTATGGGAACAGAGGGGAATGAGAAGAGAAAGAATGTCATGAACCATGAACCTGTAAACTCTGGTTATTTTGAATGACTGTGTTAGTAAGTTGTCCTTTATATAAAAATATAATTTGTTTTCACATCTACAGAGATTTAGAGGGCCAGAAGAGCAACACAGGCTGAATAAAATTAGACATAGTGCTGTGGAACACAAAAGGCAGAATTTTAGTCCCTAATGGATTAGCTAGGCAGGAATATTTTTCTACTCAGAAAAAAGATTTAGATTTTTTTTTTCCCAACCTGTCAACTGACCTTTGCTAATTCCTCTTGAAGGATTACATAAAGGTATTTAACTTAAACTCTGAAAAACAAGCCAGAGTCTTTATGCACCTTTCATTAAGTGACTGAAAGGACGCGAACTGATGAAGAGTCAGAGCTGTCCTGGGCTCTGCTCTTATAAACTATTATGCTGAGTATTCATTAACTCAATCCATTTCCTTTTCTCTGAGACTATGAGAGAGTGTGAGTCACTATTAATAACTCCTAAGTTAATTCTGTTCAGAACATCTTTGTTCCTGCAAAGAATAAACTTGGTACTCATATACAAGAGGATGTATCCCAAAGGCCCTATACCTCTGATACAGAAAAAAACATCCAGGTTGAACCAAAATATTTTCAAATCAGGTTGCCTGAAATTATGCACTGGGAAAAAAAAAAAAAAAGGAAGGTATTTCAGATATTTTGTGTAAAGAACAAAATGTGTGAGCTCTCTGGAGCACAATAAAAGGGGGTTTTGTTTATTGGTAAGCCTTGTACAAAAGCAAGTCCTCAAGTCATTAAGGAGTCAGGATGTCGCCATGCAGCTGATTCATTATCACCACCACCACTTCACCCCCCACCACCCCTCCTGCTCTGTAATCCGTGATCTACCCTTGTAATGTCTGAGGGTTTGGTAAACATGAGGTCTTGCTCCTTCTTCTGCTTCTCTGATCCTCTTCTTTTCAGATACTGCTTCAGTAACAAATTGCACTACTTGAAAGTTCCTCAAGTGCCTTGCTGTTGTACCAGTCCGTACCCAAGACTCATTAAGATCCAAACAATAGGTGTGTTTGTGCTGGGGTATCAAATAGTAGTGTTCTCAGACCATGCATAATATTTACAGAGAAGACAGGTTGTACACAGAAAACAGTACTGACGGTCATATTTGGGATAGAAGCAGCGATATTCTGTGCAACAGCAGAGTATAAGGAAGCAGGAATGCTATGCTCAGCCCCTGCTCTCAGGCTGAGGAGTTCAAATCCACACGACTTTGCAGGAAAAAGCTTCCACGCTCAGGGAGAGAAGAACTTTCTCCCTCCTGTGGCTGAAGAAAAAGGAACCCAAGATCAACCAAGAACAACGAAGCAGAGGAGCAAATACAAGAGGGAGTGCAATACGATAGCAAGCATTTGTAATTGCAGTGCTGGTAGGGAAAGGAGTCATCCAAGGTTCTGCTATCATAACTGCTTCTAGCACCTCTGTGCGGGTCCGGTGCATGCACAGTCCTCGCTGGTGTCCTCAGCCCTGCTCCACAAGCATCCTCTGAGCAGCAAGAGGAGGGTCTCCATGCTTCATCTCGCACATTCTGACACACTGCTGGTGTGGGAATCCACAGTGACACAAGAGAGGTGGAGAATGGCTCATGGACAAAGCCTAGCATTTCCAGCACTGTTCAAGGAGAAGGACAAGAGTCTGCTTCCCCCAGGCAGAACCGGTGCCTCCCAACCAGACGAAGAACTCAAGAAGCTTTGTTAAGAAATAATAACTCCCTTCTGCTGTCCTTTCCTTGCCTCCATACACTCCCAGAAAGGTTTTCTGAGATAAGCAAGCATCCACTTCTTTCTAGGAGCGGTTCTTTCTAAGGACAGAGATCTCCCCCAGGACACCAGTGTCTAGCACCTCAGTTCTGAGAAAGGAAGGCAGTTCAGCCATCACTGTGCTAATGTTTCCTGTTTTGAAATCTCTAGAAGCTGCTCTGTGTCTTATTTCAAGGTGCCTTTCACTTCCCCAGGAGCATTTCCGAGGGCCAGACGCTCGAGATTGAGCACTGTAGCACTGCATTTGTGGCTGTGAACACTGTCAGCTCCAGCTGTAGAAGCTTTGCAGTGCGGAGGAGGAACAGGGCTAGGTTGCGTGTCCGTATCTGCCATCGCATGCACCAGCCTTTACTAGGGAGGCGAAGGACAGAGCTGGGGTGGGTGTTTTTTTTTTTTTTCATAAAGTAAGCGTGCACAGGCAGGGAGTGTGAAGGGGAAACAGTTTAAGGAGTATGATTGAGCTGGGATATCTCTGAGGCCACATGTGGAAACAAGACTAGCACAGATAACAGCAACAGCAGTCTGATCACCCTAATTCATCTCACTCCCCATCACTTTTTCCTGTGACAGAGCAGAAAAAGTCCGTCTCGGGAAGTTCCAGTCAAGAGCAAATTTGGTGTTAAAGAAGCAAAATACAACTCCTTAATTTATAATAAGAAGATTATCAATAGAGGCTGATCTTATCTAAAGAGCGTTGGCCTCTTTGTTGGTTAATACGGGAACATGTTGAATTGAGGGAAAGGCGTTGAAGCAGCATTAGCCTGGTGCATAGCCCGTTCTTACAGAATTGTTGATGTTGGATTTTTGTTAGATGAACACATTTCACTCCCAGATGAATGCAGTATTTTGTTGATGGGGTTATATCTCTGTTACTTTAAAAAAGAAAAATCTGTCAGAGCTTTATTTTTCTTTGATTTTTACCTTGCCAAGAATCCACAACCAGAGACTTAACAGGCAAGGTATGTCCTAGTGTCTAAGTCAGATGTAAACAAAAAAAGTAATCAGATTTATCTAGCTTTTGAAGTATGTACTGTATAATGAACACATCTGAAATGAAACCCATTACTGCTTCAGAAACAGAGATGATTACATCCCCTGATTGTTCCAAGCATTACAAAGTACATAAGACAATCACATGTAATTGGTATAAACTGAACATCCTGAACTGCCTGGAGCCTAAATTGAGAAAATGGAGGACAAGACCGAAGACCTATAAAATGTTAATGTTTTCTTGAATAGAAAGCTGAATTTATATTGCATGCTTCAGTTTTAATTCCAAAACTTATTGAAGTTTTCTTCTCCTCCTGGCTGGCACGTACTGTCATACCAGCTCCAAACACGTATAACATGACTGGATGTTTGCTTTTGAAACTTGGTGATTGATTCATACAGGATGAAATGTATCCAGTATTTGTGTGTGGTGTTTACAGCTAGGTGTTAATACTGATATGGTAAGAGTGGAGCGTAGATATAATTCATAAATTTAAAATCACCTGTACTGGAGAGAAATATATTATTTTGCTTTCAGACAGCAATGAGACTTCATCTTTATTTGAAAGCATCACTTTCATACCACTGTTATATTTTCCTACAAGAGAAATGAGCCATTGTTATTAATGATGTGGTCTAGTAAGAGAAATATTAGAAAACCTTTATTCAATAATTGTTTCTCCTGCTACAGTTTAAATTCTGTCGGTTGTTCCATCCAAAGATTAAAAGTAGTATTATCCCCATTATTCTTAATTACTGTTTCTCCACCTGCATGTATAAAACACAAATCTGATGGGATGGTGACCAGACATAGGATTCTGAGGAGAGTGGAAAAGGAGATAAGATATAAGGAGGCAGGTCCTAAAGATGTTTCAGCTGGTGTAATTAAGTGATGACAGCTTTAGGGTCTATGTGTAATCTGGCTAGGAAATGTGTCTTTCCTGTTTAATGCATTTTCTGGAATATCAGAAGGAAAACTGAACACTCTGTTGTGTCCAAACTGGGAAATTCTTTCAAACTGTTGCTTCATAGTGGTTTTAGATGTCATTCACTGTTACTGTACTTTGAGAAGTGGTCTGAATGTTAAGTGATGAGCTTGGTATGAAAGAAGAAATCTTGACCATGACTGGAATAGTTTTTAAGCATTTTTTAGAGCTTTTGACATACATTGGGTTGATTTGCAGGTTTAGTTGCATTCCTTACACAGGAATTCCACAGGCCTGAAAAACACACTCAATTTCTTTTGGTAAATTTGACTTCTAGACAGTAAAAGCATTAAGTCAGTCACATGCTCTCTACCAATATAGTAAGCTTAGTGTATGACACTGTCACTTCCTGCATTAAATGGGCACAGAAATCCATTACTGAGAGGACAATGATTTCTGTTCTCGGCAACAAGGAGCTTGATTAACACAGCACATGTTGTAATTTTAAAAAGTCTCAAAGACCGTCAAGAGATTTCTGTACTGGAACCTGATTAAACATTATATAATTTTTATGGATTCCAAATACTAGTTAGAGACCATGGATGGGAAAATCAGTTTCAATTGGAAAGTGATGAGACTGTTTTATGACATTATTTTTTGTTAGCCATTAAAGTTTATTAAAGATATCATAAGCTACATTATTCCTCCTCTATTTGCAATTTACAGTGGATGTGCCAGCAGAATACACCAGAGCAGGAAATGCTGTATAAAGTAAGCTAGCTATAAATGGATAAATAATCCTGCTTGCTGCTTAATGTGTCGCTCTTAACACTTCTGTAGAGGCAGTAATTGATAATATAGTTCCAAAAATGAGCTTAGTTCCTTGAAGATAACTTAAGAAACTTTCACTACTTCTACCATTTAATCTGTGAGCAATGCAGTTTCAGTTTCTGCACAGCAAGAAGTCAACTCAGAGCTGTATGCTGTGGGATAGGTATTTAAGGTATGACGATGCAAGTCTTGATTACAGTAAATTCCTTTTAATACAGGGAAGTGGTAGTGGTGGGGTTTGAATCATAGAATCTTAGGTTGGAAAAGACCTTTAAGATCATCAAGTCCAACCATCCGCCCAACACCACCATGCCTGCTAAACCATATCCCGAAGTGCCACATCTATACGTTTTTTGAACACCTCCAGGGATAGTGACTCCACCACCTCTCTGGGCAGCCTGTTCCAATGCCTGACCACTCTTTCAGTAAAGAAATTTTTCCCATCATCTAATCTAAACCTCCCCTGATGCAACTTGAGGCCATTGCTTCTCGTCCTATCACTAATTACTTTGGAGAAGAGAACAACACCTGCCTCACTACAACCTCCTTTCAGGTAGTTGTAGAGAGTGATAAGGTCCCCTCTCAGCCTCCTCTTCTCCAGACTAAACAGCCCCAGCTTCCTCAGCTGCTCCTCATAAGACTTGTTCTCCAGACCCTTCACCAGCTTCATTGCCCTTCTCTGGACACGCTCCAGCACCTCAATGTCTTTCTTGTAGTGAGGGGCCCTCACTACACATTTGAGCTTTCTGAACAAACAGATAGTTCAGATTCCCCTGGACTCTGTGCAGACCCCACGAGGAACACTTCACAGGCTCACACAGATACTGCAATCAGTGCTTTAGCCAGCCCTGCTTCTTCAATCGCTGCTTGCGGTATCTGTCACTGTAAAACAGTTCCATAAGTGAAGTCCACTATTCTTGAAGAGTATCCCTTTTACTCTCCTTGTTTTAGTTCTCACTAAACTCTCTCTACATGGCTTAGGCTGGAATCACAATTGCTTGTTTTAGCTATAATGAAATAGAGAAGAATTTCCCCCTTTTTAGAAGGCAATTAGCTCAGCATATACCTTGCACATGAGGAAAAACTTCATTAATAGAGACTGTCATCTGGGAAAAGTAATTGATTTGAGCCAGTAAGGGTAGAGACACAAGGTTCAGAGGGCAGAGACACAACTTAAGCTAATTTTGACACTAGCTATTTCCTATTAATTTCCCAGCTTGCCACTTCCAGAATAGAACAGGGTAGATAAGAAGATGTATAGCGTTAAATTTATTTAAGCAAGTTTTGCAATAGGATTTGTCAGTCTTCTTACAAGGACAGCAATTCTCTTTTGCATTAAGTAGCAGAAACAAAAGCAAAAAAAAAAACCCACCAATTTTACTTGCTGGGATGCTTACATTCGCTTCAACCCCAGTAATTTAATACTAATAATTTTCTCTTAAGAAGGTCAGAATATGTCATTATAAACTGATGCAAAACTATTATTTTTCCAAAATTTTTGGACAAAGAAGATTTACAGTGCTGGCACATTGGAGATATATCAAAATATTGATAACAATGTTTTGAAAAGAACTTTTGCACTACATATACAATACAGACATTCAATGAAACAAGGACAAAAGATGTAACTTCCTATAAGAAAGATGCACAAGACATGAAGAACTGATGGTTATTTGAGTCTAACAGCACCAAGAGTTACATGTTAGTGGATAATAGGTATAATTTGTTAAACTGTTTGAAATATCAGTTTCTGTATTTGAGGAAGTTACAGGAAGAATCCGATGCTGGCTTCTCTTTGTGGTGAAGCCAGCCAGGAGCAAAGCCCTGGAGGAACTACTGCTCTCAGAACTCCAGCTCAGGAACATGGGATCTCTGAAAGTTTAAGTGAAGTTATATCAGGTGTCCTGTTCTGAGCTTGAAAGCCTAAAATGTGAAAGGTGGAAAGAAGGAGAGAGAGACAAACACATTCTGGCTATGGCTGATCCTTGCTGGAGTACCCAGACCCAGCTCCCAGTCCTGTAAGTCACAAGCGGCAAAGCTGAGGCTTGTGCAAACACATCCTAAAACCAAGGCAAGTTTCTAGCAATAACGCTGATGAGCTGAACCAGAGACATGCTTACATTTCAGGTTCCATAGGTCAGAATTTATCACAAATTTTTTAATTTGCTCCTTGGATCTCGGTGTTGTCTATCTTTTCTGCCTGTCTTCTGCCCAGCTGTATAGCAGTTGTCTGTTGTTGCTTGTCTGGTTTTGTTGCAAGCTCTCTGGGAGAAGGAATTTGTGCACAGAGAAATTTGTTGTTGCTGTAGTGACCAAAATTATACCTTCAAAATGCTTAATTAAGGTAAGTCTATTGACAGAGGTGCTGAGACTAACCTGAGAAGGGAGAGACATGGGGCACAGTGACTAAACACTACTTAGGACTGATTTGCTTAAAAGAGCAATAGTTCATCAAAAGGATCAGTTTGTTACTTTCATATTCTAAAGTTTTTCTAGAAGGGCTGGGTGAAGGAGGGAAGTTTTTTTTTGATATAGTGAAACTCACATAAGAGTGGATGATTGTAATGCAAAGTCCTTATCAGTGGGCCTTTCTCAAAGTTGTGGTTGTTTTTGTTTTTTTAATTACCTAACTCCTTTAGCAAGCAAAAAAAAAACACTGCTAGAGACCAAAACATACCAAGTGTTGGAGTGGGAAGCCGGACCCGGAGTAACGATGAAATCTCAATGTGAGTATGGTCGTCCTCCTTTATTAGTCAGCAAAACAAGGTTTATATAGCAAAGCAGTTACAGCCTCTGATTGGTTAGTTATCTTAACCATATATAGTCAAAATAGCTACAACTTGCTGTGATTGGTGCA
>Ga0065711_1040313_pt1 | contig 17071 bp, 8 predicted proteins | sample Hoacrofraction12_FD_59098 | JGI IMG/M metagenome (GOLD analysis project Ga0065711, IMG submission 59098) | Hoatzin crop microbial communities from Cojedes, Venezuela - Epithelial fraction 12 v2 (version 2) | ecosystem: Host-associated > Birds > Digestive system > Esophagus > Crop | place... | reverse complement strand
CCTGTAGGTGACCCTGCTTCGGCAGGAGGGTTGGACTAGATGACTCACAGAGGTCCCTTCCAACCCCTACCATTCTGTGATTCTGTGATTCTTTCTTTTCAGTGTTTTGCTGCCGAGCAGGACTTGCACAGCATCAAGGCCTTCTCTGTTTCCCACTCTACTCCCACAGTGAGTAGGCTACAGGTGGGCAAGAGACTGAGACACAGCTGGGACAGCTGACCTGAACTGACCAAAGGGGTATTCCATGCCATGTACATGCTGAGCAATAAAAGCTGGGTGGTAGTCTTTCCAAAATACCTATTGCTTGCAGAGTGGCTGGGCATCAGTCTGCTTTTTGGAAATGATGAATAATATAGCCTTTGTACTGCTTGCTTTTTAAAAATTTTTCCCGCATCTTTCCTTCATTTATTGAACTGTTTTTGTCTTGACTTACAACTTTTTCTCACTTGTGTTCTTCTGATTCTTCTTGGGGTGAGGCAGGGCAAGCAGCTACGTGGGCACTTAGTTGTTGGCTGTTCCCACCACAGGAACACGACCTTTCCAGTGACTTCCCTTTCACATAACTTTCTAGTAAAGGTTGTTTGTGTTTTAATACTAACACGATAGAATGGTCAAATTATATGTTAACATTACCTCATTCCAGACAGTAATTCAAGCTTCAAATGGAAAACACCTTACGATAAAAACCTGGTCTAAGCCATAAACAAGAGCTGTAATAGCATACTAGAAGGACAAATAAAGAACCGCATTACAGGTCTAAACACAGTACACCTACAATTATCTGTTCCTTCCTCCTCCTTTTCAAAATTGTCTTTTTTTCCACTTTCTTTTAAATTCTATTTCCTTCACTTTTCACATCCCTTCTCTCTCAATGCCGTTTTCACTGATGTACCTGTGTACACAAATACGGATTTTGCATCATTGAAATACAAGGCAGGAATGAAATGTCAACATTCTTTTTGTTACTGATGTTTTATTCCTACCATGTATTTCAATGGGAGGACTAAATGTCAAATATCAGCAATTACACAATGAATACATGACATTTCCTATATTTGGTGGCTAAAAGAGAAAAAAAAATCACTGAAGTTATATTTTCATTGAAAGTCTGACCAAAAAACATGAAACATCTATACAAGCAAGAACATGATTAGTCTCAGTTCAATGACTGTAAAATTTCACTTCGAGTATTCCTGGTACAGACAGTGTGACATTTCAGAAAGAACGGGTACCATGAATGAAGGGCAAGGAAGTGAGGCAGGAATTTCAATTTTTCTACATGGATTTTTAGTGCTGAAGGAACTTGATTGACAATGCTGGCAGGTAAAATCCTTAATACTATCTATGGACTTGATATGTATTGCTAATTCAGCTGATCTCCTATCTGATTTCAGCTACTGTGAATACATTTTGACCTCTGGAATAATTCTTGCAGCAAGAACAGAATTGAGTGCCTTTGTCCACCCATTGTATGGCTTTCACGGTTAGACAGAAGAGAGGTCAATTTTTATGATGAACTGCTGTTGACATATGCATTGACAAGTAGGGTGAAACAGCTACATCGCTTTCTATGCCCCATAAACAGCCACTGACAGTAACTTAGTCACTTGGTATGAACATAAGTCATAAAACTGCACTTTCCAGGACAGAGATATTGTATCCATCAGACTGAAAACTTTAAGCAGAAAGATTGTGAGGAAGTATGCATCTGTTCTAAACATGTTGAAATGAACTGAAAGTCTTCTTCAGAGGTACAATGAAAAAGCAATAGCCATTTTAGTGTGTTACTTGTTTTCTTAAATGGGGAAAACAGGAAGGTCTAACAAACAAATGCCTTAGGGAATGACAGCCTTAATATATGAACCTATTACTAGAACATTAATCAGATCTGATTCTGATAGTTTAATGCACAAAGTTTGCTTTAAAGAGCCATGCTGGTCTCTGGAATGCACTACTTAATTTTAGCATTCCACATTTCTGGCTTTAAATTCTGTTTTTTCTCTTTCTCTTATGCAAGGCCATGGAGACAATCCTCTGAGATAAGCATTTTAAGCATTTGTTAATGACATCTACTATGAGGACACAAACGTTCTAGACCACATTTATGAAAGACTCATGAAATCAAGAAACAAACTAGGGATTTGTAGCAGTACTTAAAGAACAAGATGAGAACAGCATTGTTTTATGGACCTCACATTAACATCTAATTTAGATAATTTTGTCTACATTCACATACCTGGTACAAGAAATTCTCTATCTTATGTTCTTGTTCAGGTAATCAAAGCATTTTCAGTTTGAGTTAAGCAATGTGACAAATTACCCCTATATGCTTGTAAAACACAACAGATCACCTTTAGACCTTATTCGTCAAGTCTACTGCTTAATTCTCAGAAACATTAAGCATCTGCTCCAATTCATAGTCTTGAAAAAAAATTGAACAGATGCATTCTTTACACTTTTCCAGAACTACCATACTCTCCTTCATATTTGCAATAAAAAGTTCTATGACTGTGGTAAGGAATGTTCACTTTTGTAGCAACAACAGGTTTAAGATACAGTATTTTTCCTGAACAAAGCTGCAAACAAGTGTTTGTATAGTTGGAAAAGGGTACATTCCAGCTCCCCATCATGATGCACATAGCACTGTTATATTGTCCTGGGAGAGCCTGTAATTATTGTGTTTCAAATCCATTGTGCTTGTTATGTAAGACCATATTTTCTTTTTCCTTATCTTGCTGATAATAAAGGTTGAATTAACGGTTCTAATGTCTTGTTTTTTTCATGAAGTCAGTATAACCTCTTGTAGTATAATCCAGTTTCAGGGAGTATGACTTTTAGATGGAAAGTCGAGATTTTTTTTTCAGCATTGTTTTTATAAAGATTTTCTTAAATCCATGTGAAAAGTTCTTGTATTAAAATACCTGATGTTACATGGCTGTGTGTAAGTGACATTGGCAGTCTTGGGAGAACTTGTGTAATTTAGATGAGTTTACTCTCTGTGAATAGGAAAATCAAGTTTAACTCATGCCAGTAAATTTTCGTGATATCTATGCCACTGTAATGTACTTTCCATCTGTACAGCAGAAAATCCCCATTGAAACTCACCTCTTCACACACCCATACCTTCGGAGCTTGGAATCTGACTCTTAGTATCCTTCATTGGTTAAAAAATTAGTACCCTTTTCACACAAAAGTATTTATTTTTTGCATGATGAGTGAAAAGTGTTTTAAGATTCCATTAAAAATATTACTGGATTTAATTTTGTCTCTTCAGTCCCATTCTTTGATGACAGCATTTTGACAATTTCATTTAAAGTTAATTTCTTAAAGAATGAAGACATCATGCAGACGGTAATCTTTAAAACTCATTTGACAGCTATATTTTTAGAGGATATGTGAAATAAATATTTGAAATATGATGAAAGCTGTACTTCTACATTTTCATTTTGATCTGCTGAAAAAAGTTGGATGGTTACTACCAACCAATTGGATGTCTGGAGTAAGAAGTTGATTGATGACTTCGTATGTTTTTTATCTTAACAACACTTGTCCAGTGCATAGTAAATTTTAGACAGGATATAGTCTGGAACAGCATTCCCTACATTTTAACTTTACTGACTCATCAAAGCACTCATGAAAATCTCTTTTAGCATTCTGATCAGGATTTTGTCGAAGTGATGGACACAAATGAAAGTGCTGGGTAATGCTGAGCACTGTAACTTTGTCAGTGATATTACAATGACAGATGCTTCTATTATTTAAGTGGAAAGATTTTATTTCAGTGGAAAGATTTGACTGTGTGTGTCGAATGTCTCCACATCATTGGCATATGTAATGATTGCACCACTGACACAAGATATACTGGTCAGTGGTCATGACTGGAACAGGTAAATTACGTCAAGAGTTTCAGATTAAGAGCATGTATTATCAGGCATTTGAATTCAGAAATTAAACTACATGATCTGCTCCATTTTATCTCAAATAATTCATATATTCTAGGCTCCATGTTAGTCTAAAGTTACGTGAAAGAGTTCAGAGGAAAATATATGAATATTTGACGTGCCTTGAATTCCTGTTTTATAAAAGTTACAGTTTAGACCTACTGATTTGCTCAGTTCTGTTTCACTATGAGCTCAGCCTTTATGTTCAAAGTTGACAGAACTAAAAAATAGCACATTCTGTTTGGTTTGTGGTCCAGTCTGTACAATTCTAGTAGACTTCTGACTGCAAGTGTCACATGGCTCAAAATGCAATTCACTTCACTGAGTCTGGTTCCTGATGTTTGTTCTGAACCTTTCTAATAGCTCAGTTGCTTTCCTGCTTATAGCTGCATAAATGTATTTAATATAGTAACTCCTGCTTCTCAATATGTTGAGAAGTGTGTTTAACAAAACATTGAAATCTTCTTTGCCTAGAACTTTATGCTATGATAGTGTAAATGCTACAATTTTCATAGGACACGCAAATCATTTATGGAATGTAAAACGTGTACCTTTAACTTATTCCAGCATGATTCTCTACTGTATTTTGTACTTGGGAAGAGAGGGAGGAGGCTTTAAACAACAAATGGGTAGTCAGGGACGGCAAAAGCTGGGATGGTGGGGAAGCAAGGTTTTATACAAATAGGATGACACTATGAAGTTTGAGAAGAGTACTTAATAGTCAGGTCTATTAAAACGTTATTGGATTTCTTTCCAGCTTCGTGAATAGTTGCATGTAGAGCTTTCTGAAAGAGAAGTATAATTTAGAAGGCTGGAGGACAAATCTTTCCGTTCCTAGCAACAAACTAATTATTAAACTGCATATTTGTAAAATTCAGTAGCAAGGTAAATGGTCAAAAGTAATTTTTTATATGACAACCTTACACCTTCTTGCAAGTCTTTTTTCTTATCATGTTTAACTTACATCAGAAGTATCTTCTCTTTTATGAAGAAAAACTTGCTTAATGGAGTCATAACACTGTGAATATTTGCACTAATTGTGGGATATTTTCTGAAACTTTTGCCAGTCAATCAGTTTGTATGTGACCATTAACTATGTGTTTGGGGGGGTTTTGTAATACACATGGGTGCATGTTTTTTTTCATTAATTAGTCTTTGAAGCAGATCACATAACTGGGATCATTTGCTGTACTAGCTAGACATGCATGGTCTGTTCACGGCAGAAAAAAATATAGTTACTTTTGAAAAAAATCTGTATCTTAAAATAGCTAAAATCACTGATCAGTAAGTAACTTCTTCATAAACATTATGTACAGCAACTAACCTGTTATATACTTGTCTATCCTCAAAACCCTTTATTCATTACTGTGGGAAAATAATGGAGAATTGGCAGGGAGGATTGTAAACACACTCAAGTAACTTGCAGCTGAGGTGTCAAAAAACACATATATCGTACTAATTATTGTTTGGCCTTGTGTGCTTGACAAGTAGAACATGTGTGTTTAGACAGCATGGGCCTGTGACAGACTCAGAGGCACCCTGTCGAACATGCTTGAGATTCCTGCCTTGCTGTGGGAAGGATCAAAGCACAGTGGTATACCGTGTGAATCCCTGATACATAGGTGAAAACAGCAGGCCTGGCAATCCTCTAGCAAGGACTGAGCTCCGCAGTGCTGCGTTCCCGCTTGCGTGCCTCTGCCCAGGTGCTGCTTCAGGGATCATCTCGTTCGCAAGGTAACAAAAATAAATTTTATCTTTGCATTTCATCCACAGTTTTGTGGTTGTTCCTGCATCCTGCTTGTGTCAGCTCACACAATTACCTAACCAAAAATTTCCCTCCTTTTGTTTTCCATATTTGATCCAAATTACTTAATGAATTTACCTTATCACCCTGAAGCTGTTTCCTACACTCACTACTCATTTCTGCTCTCTTTGAAAAAACAACAGTAATTTATTATGTAAATCAAGAGTTTTTTTCTATCTTTCAGTTTCTATCCAGAAAACATTACCAAGTTTCTGCTTCAGATGACTTCCAAGCTGTTTTCCAGTTGTGGCAAAGACAAAATTCATACCATTCAGATACCTTTCGGTTTACTCTGTTTTTCTCTCCCTTCTTTCTCCTACTTGCTTTATTAGTATGTGTTGCTCACTGTTAAAAACCATGGGTAGACATACAAATGTGTTTTATATAGTGGCCAAATTGCATGCAGTTTTTGCTATCCTATAATGGACTTTTCCGTACCGCTTGTGCGTTTTACACAAAATTCGGTACCAGTGTATCTAATGATGAGATTGCTTTCAAAAAAAAAGGTTAAAAAAAGTATTACATATTATCAACAGTGTGAGAAAATGAAGTAATAGAATACTTTTTGTTGTAAGTGAAGAGCAGTGTCATTCTTGCTTGCCACACTCTACAGCCTCCAAAATCTCCCCTTGAACAAACTCCATGCTTCCTCAGAGTAAAACTAACTTTCTTCAGTTTCCAGGGAGATAATCATAGAAGCATAACACAAAATCATAACACCTAAATGAATGAGACACTTGTCTATTGCAAGCTGTTGGTGTCATTCTCATTTCAAGAAATCTATTGCTGTGAACTTATTTATATTACTGAAGTATATAAGATGTGTACTTATATATATAGAGAGTCCTGTATGGTCATTTAATGGCAGTTAATTTGTGTAAGATAACTTACACAAGTTGAATAGTACTTTGTTTCTGAACTAGACTTAATACTCATGAATTTCCCCAGTTTCCCAGGGCCTAGAAGAGTGAACAAATACGGTCCCCAAAACCTTCAGCTTCCACATACCTTTATTTCCTGTATGCACAGATGGTTTTCACTGGGCATGCATCCCACTTCTCCTGTAGTCTAAAAATACGTATCATGCTTTTCAGGAGTTGAATGACTTGGAGCTTTTTTTTGTCATTTACAGTACAGTATCTTCACACAGTTGATTAGCCTTTGAGCTTTTCTGAGCACTGTAGTATGTTCTAGGCCCAGGATTACTTCCACTAGAAGACTATCCCTTTCATTCGTGACAGTATCAGCCTGTTAGAAAGACATATAATAGTAAAAAACACCCTAGGATACCTATTGGCCCTCAGAGTGAAGACGCAAATTTGATGTGTTAATTTTGCCTGCCAGTTTGCATCAGTTTGTAATGAACGGATGTGATACATTGTGGTGACATGAAGACAAGCATTGGAGCTTTCTATCAATAGACACTTGGTTGGCTTTCTTAACAGTTTAGCTGAACAGATCCTCCTTTGCTTTCCCCAACTAGAGCATGATAACATGGGTGTACAAACTCACTAAAGAAAATGTCAGCAAAGCATAGACAATATGGGATACAGAAGGATGTCTCATTTCTGTTCATATGGGTGATTCCATCAAGGGCTTCCTAGGAAGACCAACAGTGCAAAATCTGACCACTTTACTGTCTCTCCCACATTTTGGATCATGGTTGAGCTTTACAAATGTGTCCTTGCTTCTAAAGATACACACTGTCTTGAAATGTACTTTTTAAAATGCAGCTACAGCAGGTTACCAGTGCAGCTCCTGCTATATACATGGCATCTCATTTCTTTGAAATCTTTGCAACATTATTAGATGTCTATAAATATCACTAAATCTGTAAGTACCTTTTTAGATTTGGCTTACTGCAATACTTCGACAAAGAGTAGAGTGAGCATGTTGTGAGATCTGATATTCTTACAACAGGCAGACAAATCTCATCATGGTTCTCACAATTCACGTAACTTCCTCAGCTACAGATAGAGTTGTACCTTTTAAAGGTGACTGCAGGCGGACATATATATTTGGTCAGAAATAGGATACTTTTTGTTTTCTGTGCTGTATGCCTGTGATCTTCAAACTGGTCTTTACTGATCAAGAACCTTCATTAAATGTAGTGGTGATGTTTATCTTGTCAATGATACTGGGCTAAGCTAGTTACTGGGGTTTTTGCTGACTTTTATTTTAATTAAGGTGAATGGATTGGGCTGTATTTTTGTTTGTTTGTTTGTTTTCCACTGAATGACTTTTCTAGCCTGGAATCCACTAAAACCTAGCATCATTTTGCCTTGAGCACAAAACTTCCAGCCAAACCCACTGTGTCATTGTCTCAGGCCTCAGTCAGTTTAAGCTGCTGCCTCTAGTCTTTTTGCTCCTTGATGCAATTGTAAAAACCCATCACATTATCACTAAGGCCTTTGACTGCAAATAATTTTAGTTCTTTTATGACCTTTATTTGTCTTTTGCTTGCAAGCTTTTAATGGACTGAATACTCTTGCTTTCTTGTCTCTTCTTATTTTTCACTTCCAGCCTCGTTTATCTTCTGACATCTTCTACCTATTTCAATGCCTCTTTCTTCCTATTTATTCCTTTCATTCTTTTTCAGACTGTTCCCTCCCTTTTGTTCTGTGTTAAAGTGTTTAATACTGAGACTGTGTGAATTCAGGAGATTTTCTGCATGCAATTCAAAAAACAGAGATTAATTATTATCAGTTACATAATTTTTATCCCTCAGTTTCTTTACAGTAAGTACTGCAGATTCGATGATCAGAAATTCCCATCTACTGCCTGTTGTTCAGTTAGGGCTGGACTTGTAGGCATGACTGAAGTTAAACAGTGTATGAACCTCACTAAGATTAATTCTGTGAGCAACAATGATGGCATAATGTAGCCAATATTTCTTTTCAGTCCAAAAAATGATTCCCTGAATTCTAATGATCTACAGATCTACATCTGTATTTAACAATAGAGACATCTGAGCTATATGGTAATTACTGAAATATTCACTGAAATAGAAATGGACTTGTGTATTTCCTCAGACAAAGTGAGTGCCTTTGTATTCTTGTGTTAGCATCTATATAACATTAACTGTATTAAATACTGCATCATTCTGAAAATTCGGCTATTTTTAGTATCTGAATATATGCAAGGGATTGTAAAGGAAATGTATATAAAACAGAATATAAGGACTTAATTTTGACTACCTTTAAAAATTTAGCACATGTTTCCCAAACAGTTTAGGTCTCCTGAGCTGGGTAGAACATAATGGACAAGAAATTCTCTTGTTCTGAATCCATCTTGCATATGGGATATACATGCAAGATGTCTCCACTCTAGTTGCCATACTTGTTACCAGGACATAAAGGTGAGCTCTGTAGTATCATCAGCCATACTCGTGAAGGAATATGACTGTTTAGCTCTTCTAGGTGCCAGACATATCTGTGACTAGCTAGGCTCTTTCAGGAAGGATCAGTCCTAAGACTTGGTTCCTAGTGTTCTGCTGCTCAGTAAGCACTGCATTAATCTCTATAGCAGAGACGCTTTTTTCTGTTGTGGTCAAACTGTAAAACAGAATAACTGACACGAACATAAAAGAATAATACACTATGACTGCAAAAATCTGGAATGAATGGAAAAATTGGGGGAGTGATATTCAGTCAAGTATTTTTAAACTCATTTCTTATAATATTTACAACATATTAAAATTTTCAAAAAAATTATCCATGAATTGCAGTTTAGATTCAACCTATAAATATCTAAAGATCCTGAACCTACTTCAGTCTTTGGGATTAGTATTTTGGTTACTTTTGCAAACAATTTCCTAAGCTGCTGCCACTCCTCCCCTCTCCTTCCTTCTCATGTATACTTTTTTTTTCCATAGAACCCTGCTGGCTCTTTCAACGTAAAGAAGGCCAGAAAGGACTGCAGGTTGGTTTTTGCTGGCAGTCCCAGACTGTCAGTAAAGAAATGGATCCTGGAGTCCTGGGAGGAGTCTTAAAAGATCATCTTGCTCATGCCCCTGTCTCAAGGCTTGAACAACCGCAAACTAGTGAATTCTGACAGATGTGTAGCCTGTTCTTACTGCTAAAAAGATTTTCCAGATGTGTACTCTAAATACTTGTTCTGCACATCTGCCATCCACCATGCATACAGAGAAAATATTTTTGCAGATCTTAAAACTATTCTCATTCCCTTGATGCTGCAAATACATTTCTGGCTATCTTTTTCAGTCTTCTGGGTAAATTAATCATATTTTCTATACCTCTTTCCATTCTTTCTAGCTGCCATCCACTTGACTTTGCCAAAGCAATCCTATCTTTTCTAAAATCTGAGAGTATAGAAGCCTATATTTCTGCTTTATACTTTCCAGTGTGGTGTTTGACGTTTTAGCAATAGCGTGACTCTTATTTAGCTTGAGACCCACTGTAGCTCCTCGCTGCTACCTAACTAGTTGATCTTTTTTCTATGTTTATGCAGCTGATCAATCCTACTAACACACAGGATTTTGTACTTTTCCCTCTTGGATTTCATCTTAGGTTTTTCAGTCCATTGCTTTAATTTGTCAAAATAATTTTGAATCCTGTTCTTGTCCTTCAATGTACTTGCTGTCTCTCCTTGCTTGGTATTGTTTGCAAATTTAATTACCACACTCTCTAGTGACAGTTTCTACTTCTAGATCCAGTTCTGTGGATTCCCCTCCGCATGTCTGAAAGCACAAAGTAAACACTAAAATTATTTCTAAAATGTCTCCTGTGGTCAATTATATGCTTACCATGATATTAATGCGTATTGAGGTCAAAGATGGATAATACAAATGAACAACTTATGCACTTAAATTATGTTACAACATTTACACAGAGGGCATTTATAAATACTTGATAATGCTAGAAATTTATATTGCAACCTTGTACTAGTATTTCAAGCAAGAACACGAAATTATATTATCTCTACTTCTGAACTTATTATAAATGAAGTTAGAACATTCTAAACAAACATTTGTACAAAATTATGTCATTTAATTCTTGTTTCAAGCTGTGTGGTGTGAGTTTAACGTGTAATTTTCTTTTAACTGGTTCCAGGAGAATATTCAATGTTTACCATTGTGTCACATTCTCCTCAACAGTGTGAGTGTGAAGTGAATAAAAAACCTTAAACTCCTAAATTGATGGAAATGGCAAAGATACTTCAGAAATTAACAGGTAATATTCATCAAGCTATCTTGAAGGTATCTACTCTTTCAACTGTTTGTTTACATTACACACCATCATACTGATACTCCCATGTTATGGTTTGATTTACTTTTGTGTTTTATTTTATGTTTTTTGTCACATGATATTTATTTTAGTTCTGACATGACTCTTGTACATTTTTAAAAATGCCAGTTTGCGCACATGTGAACATAAATATCTCCAGTCTGGTATCTTCTCTCTGAGAGCAACCAGGGCCCCACCCTCAGAGAAACAGAAAATAGAATAGTGGTAAGTAATGGAGTAATCTGATTTTAAAGAAAGGGGTTTTTTCTTCTCAATCAATTAGAGCATGGCATTTCTTTCATGCATAAGGGTTTATAGATCTTTCTAATTTTATCTAAAAGAACCATGGATGTTCTCATCCATATAAATGTCTAATCCTTTCTCCAAATCCTAATAAGATCTTGGCTTCAATCATAAGCAGTGACAATCCATTCCACAGCATGTTATGCATTTCTTCTTTGTCATATCTTATGGTAGAACACCTCTGACTGAAGTATGTGTTACATTACAGCCAAGAAAAGATTATTCTCTATTTTATCCTACCTGCTTAAAGCCTGTCTAATGGCTTGTCAGTTTTTATCCAAGGGGACTGTCATTTAAGTGAAGCAGACATGGAACAACAATCCAGTGCTCCATCAAAACAGGCCCCTCTTTCTTCTGATACTTTTCTAGTACAATTCAGTTCCTGGTCTGTGCCTGGTTTGCCGTGCCATAAGAAGATCTTTGATATGAAATATACTGATGCAGTAATAATGACTGTCCTATCCAGTGTATACAACAGAAAGGAATGTTACCCTATTTCACAACAACTCACACCCACACAGTGGAAGAAAAACTTGCAAGTCAACTTTCTATATTGCCTCCACTATTCCCTTCCTCTCATTTACCAAGATGAAAATAAAGTCAGAATAGCCTTTCCTATGTGCAAACACCTGTATTTAAACAAGAAACACAAGTGGAAAAGTGAGAAGTCATGATAAAAAAAAAAAAAAATTGTAGCTACATTTTTCTAAACCTGAGAAAAATTGATTTAGTAGAGAAACATTTTTAAACACGTAATCGTCCCTGTTTAGAAATGGACAGCTTTCATCTGAAGTCATGGAAACAAGATTGGATAGAGTCATAATGAATGTGCATGCACTTTAATTCAGATGTGTGTTTGAATTACCACCTGAAAGAAACTAAACAGAGTACATTAAATGTAACATGAACTGCTGCACTGAAAAAGTATAAAGACCAGCCACAGCCATCAGAAGGGGTATTACTGATGACCTCAGCAAATTAACAGACATCCCCTGGGAGGCGAGACAAAGTAATCAGCTGATTGTCATAGAACCTGGGTAAGTCATCTTTCCATCTTCAATAAAGAAGGACAAAATGAAGTATCCACTCAGTGGGTCTGACGGTTATGACAGGAAAATTACATTCTGATGAACAAACAAACCCAATCAGCTGTATCAAAACAACTACCCAACACCTCTTTCACAAAACACTAAACATAAAAAAATCCTCCAGAATGGAAGCATTTGCTATGAGCATCCAGGAAGACACTTGGAAGGAGAATTTTCCCTACCATGTGATTTTCCCTCCACCTCTCAAATTACTTTAACTAATCCAGCCTACCTTTTTGGTCCAACACCACCAACAAAAAAATCTTCACATTATTTTATTTATTTATTACATATAGGCTCCTATACAGAGTTATTTCACTGTTTCTGCAGAAGGGATAATTTTCCCTGTGTTTTTCCCCTCCTTCTTCACTGACCTTGGCGTCTTCAGAGTTGTTTCTCTCACATAGTCTCACTTCTCTCTCTCAACTGCTGTTTCACAGCAGGTTTTTCCCCTTCTTCAATATGTTATTACAGAGGCGCTAGCACCGTTGCTAAGTGGCTTGGCCTTGGCCAGCGGCAGGTCCATCTTAGAGCTGGCTGGCATTGGCTCTGTCAGACATGGAGGAAGCTTCTCACAGCTTCTCACAGAAGCCACCGATACAGCTCCCTCCACCAAAACCCTGTCACGCAGACTCTCAACAATCCCATTTCTTTCCACCAGTATCTTTAAAATTCTGTAATACACTACAGCATACTAAGTGAATTGAAGCTCATTTCAAGATTAACTACTGTGTTTAAAACACTAGCAAAAGTCATGAAAAATTAAATGTAGTTTAAAATTTTGAATAGATTTCTGTATATATACATGGTTATAAGCTGCACTGCATTGAAGAATTTCACAGAGATAACTTCTGTTTAAAATAGTACATGTTTAATGTCACCAGAGTTTAAAAATTAATACTCTTTACATTTTAAAACTATCATTTTTAGGGTTTCTAAAGCCTGCTTAACAGAATTTTGTAATTTTCTTCCAAGGAAATGAGATTTTTCCCACAAACTAGGAGACTGAGGAGATATCTATTTTTTTCAGTTCTTGGTGAACTGAGTTGTTCTTTCTTCCTAGACTCTGTACATATCCACATGTTAAAAAAGTAAGCCATATAGGATAGATGTATGATGTTGGTTTTGCATATTTTTTAGAACTTGTAACATAGCAGTTCAATAGTAAACCCAGCTGGAAGCCAGGCTCTGAGACTCAGACAAAAGCAGGAGAAAGAGGAATATTATGGCTCTCTTTCAAACTTCCATCTATCACAGCACAACCCTTATCTTAAATTAAATTATCTGAAATTAAATTAGCTCTGGCTTATCTGCCTGTCATCATGATGTGGATCCTCCAGAAACATCACAACAACTTCACCAGCGTACCAAGGGCCTGTAAAGACTGCTCGGCACAGGGAACAAGTGTGAACACACACTTGGCAGTAGCTTCTCTCCTATGGCATTTTCCTGAAAGGGTCAAAACTTGCCACTGAGTTTTCCAGATGAGGATCTTTGATAAAAAACTCCTACCTTACATCACAGTTCTCTGAAGTGTTCTAGACAGGAGTGCCCAGAACTACTTTTTAAAAAGTATTTTACTCTCTCTTCAAGCTACGTCATATCGGTATTCAAGCAGCAGTTTTTCGTACCTTGGAACAACAGAACACATGAGTTAGTATTGAAATATGACTTTATTTATACACATTAATCACTTTGCGTGTCCTACAGCTGACATTATGCTGTACTCTGTACTCTCACATATACTCTGCAACCAACTGCAAAGGAATCCAGGATCTTTATTGGCTTCACATCATAGGAAATCTGTTCTCATCACTGTAAACGAACTAATGAAAAAACCCCAAAGTCTTACAAGTCCCCTCTACAATGCAAAGATGAAAGATTACAGAAAGCAATCTGTAGTAAATACTCATACTAAGTTATGAAGAGGCATAAAACCTAGGTGGTAAGTGTCAAGGAAAGGAAGAGGGCTGAAATACTTTGACAGACAGTAAGGTATGATGTTATTTCAGGTTTTAAGCTCCGACTTTGATCTATTGCCTTGTCTGGAATAACTTACTTCAACAGAAATCACAGACTAATTTATTTGTATGAACGTGACAGTGGCTTGGGATAATAATTTCAGAAAAAAAATGAATTTTACAACAGCTATAGGAAAAAAAAGAGAACAAGTAACATGCATGCACATAGACATCGAGTTTGCCTAGAAGATGCTGACCTGGGTTAAGTGAAAAACAGATCCGCATCTTCCAATCAGCTTCTTCAAGGGGGTTCTCTCTTAATGAGACAGAAACCTCAAGAGAAGATGATGTAATGATGATGTAAATTCTTTCTCCTCCCTTGCTGAAGAGTTTTCTCAAAAGTGTATGTGGGGTGGCATCTGCCCTGCTAACCAAACCTATTTATTCAGAGCATCTTTACATGACACTAAATCCCTTTAAAAAGGCTTAAACTCTGAGTACAAGCTTTATGGCTTCCATTTCTTACAGTGAGAGATGCATGACAGGGAAGTTATGCATGACAGGGAAGTTACAGGTGTTCCTCTTTTTCCTCCACAACTAGATGGTATTACTACAGAGCATAAACAAATATAACCTCATAGTTCTTGTTTTTCTCCCATCTACAGACAAGCACATACAGTTTTATCTCTCTGTATACTAATGATACAACAATTAAGCAAAACAGGTATATAATTAGATATATTTTTCCATTTAAGTCATCATGTTGGTGACATTTCTTTATACATAGACTGAAACGAAACTCTCAAAGATCTCAGTATGACCATGCATCTGCTCTTTAAGGTTTCTCATCTCTTGCTACTTTCATTGACTAGATTTCAATCTTTTTTCCCCCTTAATCAGCTTGGGCTGAAGTTATTGAGATAAAATTAATTTTGTTCCATGTATTTCAGAATATATCCTAGTTTAAAATACAATTATAGAATCATACAATTCTTTGGGTTGGAAGAGACCTTCAGAGGTCATCTAGCACAACCCCCCTGCAGTGAGCAGGGACATCTTCAACTAGACCAGGTTGCTCAGAGCCCCGTCCAACCTGGCCTTGAGTGTTTCCAGGGATGGGGCCTCCACTACCTCTTTGGGCAACCTGGTCCACTGTTTCACCACCCTCAAATTATATAGAGAATTGATTGTAAAACATTTTTGAAGCATAAAATGTGCTTTCGTGGAAACATCAACTAGCATCAATTTTGTGTAGCTATATTTCAGATTATGAATATTGAGGCACATATTTCTTATCGTTTGTTTGGACTCTATTGTTGGGCTCAGAATAAAGCATAGAGGCTTCACATAAAGCCTGAATCATCAGATGCAAAAGTGCCCCTTAGTATGACTGCTTCTACAGCTCAAGTAAAATGCTGTTGACAGTGATATGTAGTCCCAAACTTAGCAGCCTAGATTTGTCCACTGATACTCTTTTTGCGTACATTTTTAATACGTAGTACAGGGACTCATATTCCAATTAAGATGCACATCATCGTCCTCCATCACTAAACCTCCATTTTGAGACATTTATGTCCTCTACCTCCCCAGTGCTCTCACTGTAAATTTTATTTTGAGAGCTGAGGACACTTCGTTTAACCCTCCTCTTGAAGCACTCATGTCTCCAGGTACCTGTATCCAGCTCTCATATCACTGTCAGCTCCTACCTGGTAAGTGCTCGTAATATGGTTAGACTTGCTTATGCTGCATAGTAATCCTGAGCTGGAAAAGACCTTTTCATTGGCTGCTCTAAAAGTCTGACCACTTCTTTTTGTCATGTATGTTTCCATCTCCTCTTACAGAATTATTCTTCCTTCCTTGCACCCCTTCCTTTTCCACCAGCATAGTATTTTTTCAGTGCAATGCAATGTATTTAACCCCCCATCATTTTCATTAAAATAGTTCTGCTTCCAAGAACCCTTCCTCCCATGCCCATTACTTACCCTCTTTTGCTTGTTTGTGCAGAATTATATGTCCCTAAAGTCTTTCTTGAGATTGCCTAGTATTTGTAAGTGCAGCATTAGTAATTGTGAATCTCTGCTGTCTCCCAGTTGTCTAACCAGTGAGTACTGGCTTACCGCATCACATACTCACAGCTGAACAGTTGAAACAGAACCAGCCCTGTTCTCCTAGCTCTCTGATGAATCTGCAGGCAGCTATTTTTTTTTAAAGTGAAAACTGTCAGGCTGGCCAAAGACATTGCTTAAACTAGTGTTGGAAACATGTGGATTGTATGCTTCACATCACATAAGTCTGATGTAGAGGCTAATGCTCCCCACTTACTGTCCCCCAAAATACCTTCATGTTGCACATAGACCAATCCAATATTTTTCACTTAGCCATTCTTCATATTTATTTCACTTGTCCATTGGGCAGCATGAGGGAGACAAGAGCAGATCCAAGAAAGGGTTTAGTCTCTCTCAATGCTGAACTGCAAGTCTGACACATGAACCCAAGTAAAATCCCTAAACCCATATTAGGTATACAAACTCCCCATATGCTGTTTGAGAAAGGTTAAATTTCAAAACATGGAGTACAACAGGCAGCATGCTGAGTAGGAAGCAGTTATTGCTAAGGCAATTCAAGGACAGGGGTATATCTTAAATTTATTCTTTCCGCAATTTAGATGAGCACTTTTCTGTGTAAAGTCAAGTAAATCCTTTGCTTCAAAGAACACAACACTGGGGGG
>Ga0065711_1006531_pt1 | contig 17071 bp, 11 predicted proteins | sample Hoacrofraction12_FD_59098 | JGI IMG/M metagenome (GOLD analysis project Ga0065711, IMG submission 59098) | Hoatzin crop microbial communities from Cojedes, Venezuela - Epithelial fraction 12 v2 (version 2) | ecosystem: Host-associated > Birds > Digestive system > Esophagus > Crop | place... | reverse complement strand
CCTCATCAGGTTCCTCTCTGCCCAGCTTTCCAGCCTATCCAGGTCACGCTGAATGGCAGCACAGCCTTCTGGTGTATCTACCACACCTCCCAGTTTGGTGTCATCAGCATCCTCTGTTTAGTCCTTTCAAATTTAGTACACAATTTTCAGTGCTGCTAGGCCAGTCCATAAGAAGTAAAACCTCTGAAATGCCTTTATTGTAGGCATATTCATTTAGCAGGAGTTAGCATCGCTGGGTAGAAGAGTCTTGAACTGCGTTTTATTGCCATCTGCGTCTTCTGCAAGAGCTTCTGACTCTTGATGCTGTTCAAAGGCTGGCAAATCCAGTGTGTTTGCTTTCCACACCCCAGCTAATTGGAAAAGCCCATTAGGGTGAGGCTGGCGCTGGCTTTCTGTGGGAAAACAGCCTGTGGCAAGAGCAGTCTGTCCCCCGGAGCAGTGCCTTGCTCAGTTACCCTAATGGCAGGTGTTGGTAGCTAAGGAACTCCACTTGCGCTCCCAGCATTAGCAAACCTTACAAGGACTTCAGGGGAGAGAAAGCCCTTTGTTGTGGCATGGTGACCTATGGGTTAGCTTGAGTTTGGGCACCAGAACGTCCTGACCCATCTTACCTTCGCTAGGGTTGAAAGGAGTTTTATCAATGCCCTCTTCAAGGGCGGGAGGACCTGACTCATCTAGGAGACACTGAGCTCCTCTTGCAACCAAAGGAAACCATCCTTCAGGAGTGTTCTCCGGTCCCTTCAAACAGGTGCTTTGAGACCATTATTTAGACCAAAAATTCTCAAAACTAAGTCCAGCACCCATTTTTGGCAAGTAAAACTAAAACCTCCCTTATGTCTTTTCCATGGCTATCATTTAGGGGCTGTTCTAATCCACCTGCCTTCCCGGACAGGTGTCACGAAGTTTGCGTGGTACTTGCAAAGTATGTTTGTAAAATCTAAAACCCCTTTGGTATTGCCATTGATGTCGTCCAGCTTTCTTCAGTGAGCTTTTCTTAGCCATTTCTTTTGCAAGTTACTGGTTATGGGAGAAGACAGGACTAACACACAGTCAGAAAGAGAGATTACTTCTCCCGTGCAAGCCATGATCAGAGATGCCTAGTTTTCTTAGGAACACAGGCAAGAAATGGAAACAAAGACAAGCTCAGTCTTACAAGTGTTGGATGCGCTGTACCCAATCCTGCAAACTCCTAAGCACACCGCATAACCGGGGCTTGTCCCCTGGAAGTCATGTGCCAAGTTGAACATTTATCTTTACAGCACTGAGCCCTCACTGAGAAATCTCACCACAGCCTAAATAAGACCATTTGTTTTTTGCAATAAATCTCTTTCATAGCTCTCATCTTTATCGAAATGATCATTTAGTTACAGGTGAGAAGACACAAAGCAATCCAAGTAGCTAATTAATACAGGTTCTGCAGGAGAAAAAACCTGTTTCAATAGGTTCAACGAGTGTGTAAGTAACATAGAAATTACAGGGTTAAATTTTAGAAATGAATTTATGCATAATATGGATGGAAAGTAATGCTTAAAATGAACTGGGTGGAGGAAGGGCTGCTTCATTTGAATGGTTTTAAAATCATGAAGAGTGAGAAAGAACACTGTTCTGCAGGGCCAGCAGTGGAGAAATTCCCACCATGGCAGAGACCTTCAGCTTCCTGCAGGACTGCTCCTCTGAGGCCTTCAGCAAGCTTACAAATGCAAATAGCAGACCCTAATTCATTCATTCAGTCTCTCACCTCTGATTTTTTTCCTCTTCTGTCTCCCTCATTACACCAGACTACTTGAATGTCTTTAATCAGAGGAGCTGGACCTGTCAGGACATCACACAAAGTCTTTTTGTAGGGATCTTGATCTGGATGAGGGCATGTATTATGGGTGGCACACCCTGTCATAGTCATATATTAAGTATGGTAGAAAAAGACTGGGTTTGAACTTCATGAGCATAGATTCGCGATTTTATCCACATGACTGCTTTCAGGAAGCTTTACAGTGAACTGCAAAGTGGTCATGAAAATGTAATTAAGCACTGATGTATGTGCAATCCCCACTAATTAGGCTGAGGGCATTCAGGGCAGAAACGTGTGATCAGCTAAACTTGTGCAACACCGAGATTACCTTAGTTTCCCTTTGGTCATATTCCTGAATAAAACTCCCATCTAAAATCTCACCCCAATTCATACCACTCAGGATGTTGCAAGGTCATGGAAGAGCCTGTCCTGAGCTGACCTCGGTAGCTTGGAAGACCTCACACAGGAGAAAGCCAGAAGTGCCAAACTTTAATTAAAGCACATTTAACTGGTAATTCCCACAATCCTTTTAATAAGGGCATTCAGCACAGAAATTAGTATTTGTTCTGGATCTTTCTTTGTCATTAAAGGAAAAGCTGCCTTCCTAATTTGAAGAGGTAGTAGGGGGCTGCCAGGACAGCCGGTGCTTGCACATGGCATTCTCTACCTGGCACCTCTGATGGGAGTCTCAAGCAAAGTCAGGAGACTCTGGGCATGAATAACGAGCCTGTCTGTGCCACAGCAGATAGGAAAGCACAGGCTGGAAGCAGAAAATGGGGTTTTGTGGCATTATGTGCCGGTGAGGACAATAACACCGGCAGCCAGGAGGTCCCCATGTGCATCGGCCTCTTATTGCTTCCCCCTCCCTCCCACCTCCAGCAATGGCAGTGCTGAGATGGCCGCAGTGTACTACGAGCGCATCGATGTGGAAGGCCACCACTACGGCCCTTCCTCCCAGCAGCGGAAGAGCGCTCTGCAGGAGGTGGACAAAGCCTTGAGCAACATGATCGCGCTCATCAAGGTGAGTGGCATCCGAAAACCCAGCTCCTGGGTGCATTTGGAAAAGGCTTCTAGAACTGTATTTTGTGGGACTGCCAAGAGCCTATTGAATGCCTGTTAATTGGATGCGTTGGCTATAAACTTTTATGTCCTGAGAAGCAGAGGCTACCGAGATCACATGGTAATCAAGGCAGCATTCCCCTGATTTTTATTTGCGTCGGTGGCGTTATAATCCTCCTAGTGGATTATTGTACCGATAGCCCCAGGAAGCCATAAACCAATATACGTGTTTGCTCTGTTTATAACTGGTGTTGCTGGCTGGGATTTATAGTAGGCGAACGAATCAAAACCGCTCGCTTCCTAAGGTTTGTGGAATCAGACAATTAACTTTTTTAGTGGTCTTTATGGCACCACTCAGAACTCTGTACTTTAAACTTTGTTTTAAAAAACATTATCTAAATGATTTTGCAGTGAGAAAAGGAGGAGCTTCTGGCTAAATGTCAATTCTATGAATATTTCTGGCAACGATAAATTCACATTAGAGTTTTTCATGTGTTTCAGTGAGGAGAGGAAAATGTATTTCCAGTTTCACTAAATTATAAAAGCTCTAATGCTAAGTGATGGTGTTTGGGAGGAGAAGAGGGAAACACCCCCGCCACAACTGGTAACATGTCAAAGTTGCTCTTCCCCAGCCATCTTTGCCTACAGATGAAGAACAGTGGGATAAAATCCTGTCTAAGACCAACTGGGACAACTGGTTTGTGGGACTGGGGTGTAGCATCTGGTTATTTAGCAGAAGGGTGGATTGATTTTGGCAAACCTCTCTTTGGCACTAACTTCAGACTCTTCCAGGGCAGCAAGTGGACGTCCACCATTATGGGTGGTGGCAAAGCACACCAGAGGGCATTTGTGGCTGTGCTCCTTCTGGCCAACTTCCACTAAATGAGTGGATGTTTAGTGGGTTTTAAAAATTATCGGTAGGCACAGACAGTGCAAAACACTTACCTGGCCGCAACGGCTGTCATGTGCTCGCTTTACAGAGCAAGGGCCTTCAGCATGACCTCAACGTCCTCCTGTTCTCCGATCACGGGATGACAGACATCTCTTGGGCGGACAAAGTGATTGAGCTGAAAAACTACATCAATATGAGTGATACCATACAAATGAAGGACCGAGGTCCTGTTGTGAGCCTCTGGCCAGCTCCAGAGAAGCAAGAGGAGGTAAGTACAGTTTATTTGTATTTATTTGGTCTTGTGTTTCCTTGTTTTTTATGACAATTGTGTCTTTTGTTTGCTCATAACATCCAAATTCCGCTCTCAGGGATGTGTGTAAAAATCAGCCTGAGGGTCTTACCAGGAGTCACACTTGGATCTTGTGACACTCTGGTGACGTTGAAGGAAAAGTCACACTAGGCAAATTAAAAAGCATGATCCTTCACCTTTATTTGCCACAGATAAGTGCTTTCAAACCCCACCACTATGTGCTTCTGATAAATAGTTAAAAGATTTTAGCTCAAAATCCATTTTGAGGATTTTTTATATAGAGATAAAAGTCAATTTATTGACACTCTAGCTGGGATTTTCAAATGATCTGGAGGAGGTCAGGCATTTCTACTCCAGTAAACTCCCACAGAGTTTGAGGAATTAACTCTGTTAGACCAGAAGTACGAAAAATACATTTCTTACAATGTTCTCCTTTGAAGAATTTTGATGAATAAGCATGTTGGAGTGAATCAACCATAAAAGCCCAAGGCTAGAACTGCAGGATTTTGAGTGACAAAGTAAAACAATACAGAAAAAAATTTGGAAACCACTTGAAAAGAATGAAAATGCAGCATCTGTAACTAATAGACTGGTACATTATAGTTTACCCAGAAACCAATGCTTGAGAAGTCCTTATTGCTGTCTTCAGAATATAGATGAGTGGATGTACAAAATTGGCAGTCCATGCTCCACATGAATAATTTTATTTTCTATATTATGTTTTAGCAAGTTCCAGTATATTGTAGCTTGTGCAATTTTATTAAAGAGAATATTTGCTAATTTTTGCACCCCAACAGGCTCTCCAGGAATTGTATAGCTGTGATATTGTGAGTATTTCAAATTAGTGCTGGAACTGAAAGCTGTCGTAGAGGCACCCACAAGCCTATCACTCAAAGTTCCTGCAGGGGATCACAGTGTTTATATATGCTCTTCTCGGCCTTAACTCAGAGATCACTATTTTTGTAGGCCAGACCTTCACACAAGGGCAAGTGTGAGCTGCAACTTCACATAGACATGGGGTTTCATCCGACAAAGCTCTTAAGCACACTCTTCTCTCTCATTAAACAACCTAAGATCTCTAAGGAGAATAAAGCACAATGCCTCACGGCATGGTTTTGTTTTCTTCCTTCATTTCTTTTTAGGACTTCTTACTGGAGTGCTGCTTTTTTAAGCAAAACAAAGTCAATTTTCTTTCCCAATAGCCAGGTTCCTCTGTCCTTCATGCACATTAAAGAGCCACGTTTAGCAATTAGATTGTGTCAGAACATGGTGGTATCACATGCATGAGCTGTCCCATTCTGAAGCACCACAAGTACTCGTGAAACATCGGGCCCACTCTCTAGTCCAGGTCATGGTGAGAGGGCCAGGCTGAGCCCACCCTGGTGCCCCCCTTACGGCCACTGCTTATCAGTATACACACATCACACGTGCAGGGGGGACTTTGCTAAAAGGCTAGTGGAGGACCTTTCATTCTTGTTGCATTCTTTGCTATTTATTCCTGAAGGTTATTTATATTTAAGCAAAAGAGTGATAGAAGCTCTGGGGACTCCAATAACCGCCTTCTCTGTGGCATATGAACATCTTCTTTAGGCATTGAAAATAGTTTTCTGAATAATTTGGAGTTTAACCACATTTGTGTGATGATATTCCAGATGGTATGATTAATATTAATAAACCACTTGTAAGGCGTTGTGCAGCCTCAGAGCTGGAGACATTGGCTGATTAATCTCACAGCATCCTTATGAAGCAGAGCACTAAGCGCCATCAATCCCTTTGGTAGGGATTGACCGGCTAAGTGTAAGAAACACAGAGATGTGACATTAATTGTTCATTCAAGAGAACAAAGAGGGAGCTAGTGGCAGAGGCCGAAGGCAATGTCAAGGCAATATCCCTTGACCGTGTCTGTACCGAGGCCTTTGAGCAGCCTCCATCTCTTGGAGATGTGATGATTGGGTGTCTGCTGCTCTGTCTCTGTAGGCTGATATACTCACATGCGCACATTTGTGAGTCCATGGATTATAAATCACAGAATCATAGAATCATAGAATGGTTCGGGTTGGAAGGGACCTTAAAGATCATCTGGTTCCAACCCCCCTGCCATGATCAGGGACAGCTTCCACCAGACCAGGCTGCTCAGAGCTCCATCCAACCTGGCCTTGAACACTGCCAGGGAGGGGGCAGCCACAGCTTCTCTGGGCAACCTGTTCCAGTGTTTCGCTGCCCTCATGGTGAAGAATTTCTTCCTAGTATCTAATCTAAATCTGCCCTCTTCTAGTTTACAGCCATTCCCCTTGTCCTATCACTACACACCTTGGTGAAAAATCCCTCTCCATCCTTCCTGTAGGCCCCATCAGGTACCGGAAGGCTGCTAGAAGGTCACCCCGGAGCCTTCTCTTCTGCAGGCTGAACAGCCCCAACTCCCTCAGCCTGTCCTTGCAGGAGAGGTGCTCCAGCCCTCTTATCACCTTTGTGGCCCTTCTCTGGACCCACACCAACACATCCATGTCCTTCTTATGTTGGGGGCTCCAGAGCTGGACGCAGTACTCCAGGTGGGGGTCTCACCAGAGTGGAGTAAAGGGGCAGATGCCTTAATTCATGCATTCCTATGTGTTTATGATCAGGTTTTCAGAATCTCCTAAACCCCATCATCAGGTTTTGCGCAGTCATCATCTCTGGGCTGGTACAGCCCCGGTTTGGGCGTGCCGATGATTAGCCATTAAAGGGGGTTAGCTGTTCGACAGGTACGCTCCTTGCAGCCAAATGGTGTCCCAACATTTGTTTTCTTTGCAGATATATCAGAAACTGAGAACTGTGGAACACATGCACGTTTATAACAAAGAGGATATTCCAGACAGGTTTTTCTACAAAAAAGGAAAATTTGTGTCTCCTCTAACTCTCGTGGCCGAGGAAGGATGGTTCATAGTAGAGGTAAAGTACGGAAGTAAAATACTTATTCATGAATGTGAAAAGGTGCAATATATGAAAACAATAAGAAAAATATGCAGTTTTATGCTAAGCATTGAGTTAAAGTATTACGTCATTTGCTTGGGCTGACTACAATGCCAACATCAAATACTGTGGTGTGCTTAAAAGAGCCTCAAGGCACGGCAGCTATGCTGAAGGTAGACAAAGTTAAATAAGCTGGTTCTTTTTCTGTGTTGTCATAAAGCAGGAGGAGTTCTTGTATTATCTCATGCCAGTTCTGCTGCTTTTCTCCTCTTCCCCCTGCCCATCTATCTTCGTCTCAGACACAAGAAGAGCATTTCTTTCCATTTTCTTTCCATTCCAAGACCTTCCTGTCCCTCCATTCAGCAGTACTTTGGGGCAATTTTTCCTTCTGCCTGGCTTCCCACCCACCAGACTCTGCCCTAAACATGCCCTGTTTCTCCCAGGCCCTCCAGTCTCAAAAGGGTCGGACTGGGGTTTTACTCCTCAGAGACACCCAGTGCACACACTGCAAACCTGAGAGCTTGTTGAACTGAGAACCGATTAGACTTGCACATGAAGAGAATTTTCATACCAACTTATTTTGTTACTATAAAATAATTTTTTTTTTTTTGTACTTAAGTATTGCTTCTGAGGATCTCCACATTACAGTTATTAACTGCACCCCAGCACGGCTCGGAGGGTGAGGCAGCTTACACAGCTTGTAAGTGGGTAAAGTGAGGAGCAGTATTAAGTGATTTGCCCAAGGCCATACACTGAGGCAGTGATCTGGCGACAGAGCCAAGGAGTCCTGGTTTTTTGTAGTGTCCCAGCACCATTGTCAGGTCACGTCTCCTCCCAGGTTCCTGTAACTCAGCTGAGCATCTGCTTCCATCACCTTCAGAGATACCAGGCTTTGCTCAAGGCAGCCCACACTCACTAGCCAACTTGACTTTAGGGTAATCATTTCTACAGCTGCATAAAAATGCATTTCTAAAAGAAAAAGTTGCTTTTGAGTACAGATGGGTGAGCACCAAGTTTCTGGTTAAAAAAAATATAAGAAAGCCAGAGTTAAGATTTGGACTCATAATGTAGGAATCGGAAATATTTTTGCTGAAGTTATTCTAAAAAATTATAACTAAACTCTTTTGTACAGAAGTTCAACACAGAACATTTTTACATATTCTGAAAAAAAAAAAAAAAGGACTTTAAAAAAAAAATCACTGAAACTCTGACAAACCTTAATAACAGTGCAGCAAACACTGCTGCTGTGGTAATTATTTCTGTCTCTCTGCCCATTCCTTCCCATTGTTTCTGATTTTCTAGAATGTCCTCTCATTAATGCTGTCAGATTTTCCTTCTCCATGGTACATTTTCATTATCTGTGAATGGGATGTGAAAATGAAAGTTTCCTGTCATATTTTTAAAGCAATAATTGAGCCTTCTATTCTACTCCTTGCCCAAACCACTGAAGAGAGGATGTTCGGCTCTTCCCTATCGTGCTCGTGGGGTGTTTTAACCCTCTGCTGGCTAGTGGATAGCTGTAAGCTGTTTGAAAAAGGAGGGGGATTTTTGATTTTTTTCTTTATTTGAGAGAGACAAAAGGGATGTATGTGGAAAGCTGGGGGTCTTTCCCCAGCAAGGAGCGTAAGAGCGAAAGGCCGTTTGCATTTCGGTTAAAGCAGGATGAGGAGGGATTTCACGCACCTCTGGCTGTATCGACGCTGGTCTGCTGACATTGTCTGGTTCCCTCACCCTGTACCCATCCCAGCGCACTTTCCCAACTTCTCAGGAACAATTTCTGTCCTGCTTCTAACCATGGACGTGCAGGGAAGAGTCCGTCGTCAGCAACCCCAGGCGTGCCTGCTTCAGTCGTTACTGAGCAGCAGCGCTAGCCCGAGCTTAGGCTGAGCCTGAAAATTAACGGCTCAGTCGTGAAAGAAATAGGTTTCCTGACCCAGCTGGCCGCAGCAATGATGGAAATGGCTGTGCCTTTGCACCTCTAGCTGCGAATAAATATGTGCTGGGTGTTTGGCGGGCGATGGAAGGGCACGCTGCCGCCTGCGTTTGACATTGCTGGGGAAGCAGCTGAGCCCACGACGTGACTGGGGAGAGCTTTCGCCTCGGCAGTGTCATGATAGCACCAAAGAAGCACTGCAAATTAGAGGTGACTTGGCTCGTCTGGAGCTGATGCTGACAAGTGCTGTAGAGGTTGTCTAACGGTGAGCAGCCCATTGAGGATTCGTTCCCAGGAGCCGCAGGAAGCCGAGCCGGAGCATAAGGACGTGCTGTGGTGGGAAGAGGGGAAGGAGTCTGTTTTCACGGAATCATAGACTCATTAAGGTTGGAAAAGACCTCTAAGATCATCAAATCCAACCATCAACCCAACACCACCAATCCTCCTTGGCTTGCTCTGAGTGCTGTCAGTGAAATAGATGGGGACAAGGAAAGGGACTTAAATTTGTCAGCGAAAATTGTGTAATTCCCTGGTACATCTTCTGGCTGTTACATATGAAGAAATGCAAGGGATACTCTTGGGGTTCCCCTGGAAAGCACTCAGGAGCTACACCTCACAGCCATAATCATGGCCGTCCTCAGCACTCCTGCACATGGTCAGTTTTCTTCTTGGGCAGAGGAGGAAAACAAAACCAGACAAAAGAAATGTTTGTAAAAGGAAAAGGTTTCTCGGTTGATCTGCTTCACCATCTGCAAGGGTTGCAGCACCGCTCACCCAGGGTGGGAATGTGAGAGACTTTGTCGAGGCATCTTCTATGCTCCTGTGACAGAGTGTGAAACCCAGACCCAACCGCTTTAGGCAACTGTTGCTCCTTCTCTATAACCATTGGAGAAATTAATGCCAGGGGTCTAATGAACTGTCAGCTGGTGGTCTTCGTCTAAGTGCAATTCCTGCCATAGTTTTGGGGCTATCTGGAGTGTCACATTGGCTGCCATCCCTAGGGAGCAGGGGACAAGAGGAACTCATGGAGAGGGCTGGTCCAGAATTCTGAGCAGCCGCTGGGGACCACTGCTCCCGAGCAGGCCAGGATATGGCACTACGGTAGGTGGTCTGGTAAGAGCTCTTAATAAGGAGCAGGAGAAAGTGAGGAAGGAATTTGAAAGTATGACTTAAGTGCAGTATGGGCAAGGAAAAACAAGAATTATGATGATGAATTATTAAAGCGTGGACACGGAGCAGGGAGAGAAAACTGAGAGTAGTCTATGTCAGGGCAAATTGTAGAATCATTAAGGTTGGAAAAGACTTCTAAGATCATCAAGTCCAACCATCCACCCAACACCACCATGCCTGCTAAACCATATCCCAGAGTGCCACATCTACACGTTGTTTGAACACCTCCAGGGATGGGGACTCCTCCACCTTCCTGGGCAGCCTGCTCCAATGCCTGACCATTCTTTCAGTAAAGAAATTTTTCCGAATATCCAATCTAAACCTCCCTAGGCACAACTTCAAGCTATTTCCTCTCATCCTATTGCTTTAATACTAAAACAAGCAGGAAAAAGAAATAATAATAATTAGACAGTATATAGCAGGGGTGATATTTGTATTTTTTAGGCTGACTAGTCAAACGGACCTAAATTGTCTTCTTTTCTGGTGCCAATGGGATGACGGGCAGAAGAAAACCCGATCAAATCCACGAGAGTGCAGGAGAGGGACACCCCTTTGCTCACACGTGTCACATATGGCTGTGATACTGTGTGCTTGCAGCAGAAATTTAGATGGGTGAGAGGCAGAAGGTTGTCCTCCCCGCTCAGCCAGGAGATGGCTGCACACGGAGCCAGTGGAACTGGAGTTCTCCCCTCATGGTGATGAACCCCAGTGCAGCGGAGAACATGGTTGCAGGTTGGAGCGGGTCCAGAGGAGGCCACAAAGATGGTCCGAGGGCTGGAACACCTCTCCTATGAGGAAAGGCTGAGAGAGCTGGGCTTGTTCAGCCTAGAGAAGAGCTGGCTGTGGAGAGACCTTATAGCAGCCTTCCAGTACCTGAAGGGGCCTTTAGGACAGATGGGGAAAATATTTTGGGCAGGGCCTGTTGTGACAGGACAAGGAGTAATGGCTTTAAACTAAGGGAAGGCAGATTTAGACTGGATCTAAGGAAGAAATTTTTTACAGTGAGGGTGGTGAAACCCTGGCCCAGGTTGCCCAGGGAGGCAGTTGATGCCCCATCCCTGGAAACATTCACGGCCAGGTTGGACAGGGTTCTGAGCACCCTGGTCCAGTTGATGTCCCTGCTCACTGCAGGGGGGTTGGACTAGATGACCTCTGAATGTCCCTTCCAACCCAAACCACGCTATGATTCTGTGATTCTATGATGCGTGGCCTGATGGGGTGGTACAGCAGCCAGGCACTAACCGTACTCTGCTGTTGTCACCCAGAGCAGGGACAAGCTGCCCTTCTGGGAGAACGGGACGGGGAGGAAGGAAGCCTGGCAGAATGGCTGGCACGGCTACGACAATGAGCTCATGGACATGAGAGCCTTCTTCATCGCATACGGGCCAGGTACGATGCCACCACCCCTGCTGTTGCGGTCCCCTCGCGGCCCCACGGCCCCTGCCCCAGCGTCCCTGCAGCCCTGGCGTGCCCACCCTGATGTGGCACTCTGCGGCGACCTAAAATTACGAATGAATGGCAGGATTTCCTCACCACGGCTGGATGCTGGGAAGGTTTCTCACTCTGTATCTGTTTTATAGCTGGAGAAACAGAGCAGAGAGACACGAAGGGAGTTGGTCAGCCCCTCTCCAACGTCCCAGCACAGTAACTCTATCCTTTTTGCCCTATTTTCCAAGGCTGGCCCAAATGTTTAATTCTGTTTGGAACACGTGAATTCTCCTTTCGTTGGTGGAGTCGGACTCGCTAGCACAGAGCTCGTTCTCTGGGAAGGCTGCAGCAGACCTCTCCCACCCGTCCGACAGGCAGACGCGGAAGCCCCGATTTCCACCTCATCAGCGGAAAGTAGCTCCCGTACTTAATAATTTAATTGATTTTCCTTTTTCAGTTTTTAGAATAAAAAAAGGCTGGAAGTAAAACCAATGAATTAGAGCATTTAAAACATTTTTGCTGAGCTGTGCTGCCCGTGTTTCGGGGGCCGAGCCCCGAGCCGTGCGACGCCGACTCCTCTCTGTTTCCCCGCAGATTTCCGACCCAGCTTCCGCGCGCCGCCCATCAGATCCGTGGATGTTTACAACGTCATGTGCAGCCTGGCGGGCGTCCAGCCGCTGCCCAACAACGGCTCCTGGTCCAGGGTGGAGTGCATGCTCCGGAACGCGGCCCCCTCGGCACCGCGCCGCAGCTGCGCCCTGGCCCTGGCTCTGCTCCCCCTGCTCGCCAAGCACATCGCCTTGCTGTGATCCTTCTCCGTCGGCCTCAACAGCAACTCCAGCCTTCTCTGTTTTTGTTTAAGTTCTTCATTTGAATAATAACTTCATTAATAGAGTGCTGCCCCCCTGCCCCCTCATCGTGCTCCACCAGGCGCGACTCTGACCCGTCCTGCTCTTACAGCGGTTGTGACACGAAGCCAGGTTTTGTGCTGCTCTAAACGCAGCCAGGGAAGTCGGTGTTGCTGCTCTGGGCTTACAGCCCTGGTAACGAGAGCAGAACCCCAGCCAGCTTCATCCGCACAATCTTCTCGTGGGCGCAGGTGGAGATCTCCAAGCATCAAACACACCTTACCCCAGCATCTGTCGCTGAGAGGCTAACCCCGGCTCCCGGTGCCGAGAAGCTCAGGGGTGGACACAGACCTCTGCACATTTGTGTTCTTTCTGGTTTACTCTTTCACCTTCAGTAGAGCCCCACCGTCTCCTCACAGTGCCAGCCAAGCCTGGTCTATGCCAACACGTGCTTCAAAGAGCCAGGCTCTTTGCCGAGCGATTGTAATGCCGGGAGAGGTGGATCGGCAGGAGAGCAGTGAGAGCATCCTACTTCTCCCAGCTTTTCCTTCTTCGTTTTCCCCAAAGTGAACCCTTTCACGGGCTTTCCTCATGGCGGGGAGGGCTGGGAAAGGGGAGAGCAGTAGAAATCCTCCGTTTCAGAACCAGGAGGAAAGTGAAAAGGCATCTGGACTCACGGGGGTCAGGAGAAAGTAGGATGAGGAAGCCTGGCACTGAACAGCCTCTCTGCTTTTCCTGGTGATGATGATAGCATCTGCTCAGGCACAGGGTTTTTGTACCCAACTGCATGCCTGAAGGTTTCTCAACACTTACTGGTTTTCTAGCAGCTCTTGCTCTCTGCACCTCTGCCTGGTGAGCAGCATATTCCCCTAGAGAGGTCTACACGGTCTCCGCTCCCACCCTCTCAGGTGATCCTAGCTAATATTTCCACCACAGGCTACCAAGCCCAAAGAAAGTTGTAACAGTGAAGTTAGGTCACAGGAGAGGTTGGAGCTGTTGTTGGAGGTAACGCCTCTGAAGGTTAAGCCAAATTGATGATGTAACCCCGAAAACATCAACATGGCAGATACATTAAATCCTTCAAAAACCTGATTTTGCCCTACTCATTCACTCCAGCGCAGCCACAGATCCACCTCGGGACGATGCTTAACACAGGGCTGGCGGCAAAGCCACCACCACGGTCTGTTAGCTCAGAAGATTCACTTCACGTAATCGTTAAACCATCTGGTTGTCCCAGTCCTTGGTGCTACGCACCGGGATGGATGGATGGATGGATGGATGGATGGATGGATGGATGGATGGATGCCTGCATGCCACGGTGGGTCATTAGAGAGGTGCTCTTTTTGCATCGTTAAATTTCTACTGTGAAATAAGCTCGTCTAGGACAGGGCGGTAAGGGTCTGATCCTCCAAAGTGTCCTTTCCTCTTCGGGAGGCTGTGGCCGCCGGCAGCGCCTTCAGGAGTGCTCAGCGCTTTTTCTGATATACCTCTGAACCGGGAGCTTTCTGTGACAAACTGCCTTTGGAAGGATTTGTGTCCTTCCCCATGCGAAACAAACCTCTAGGACTTCTTCTTCCTATGGATCCAGTGTCACGCACGATCCGGGTGTGTGTGGTACAGCGAGTTTAAGGGTGAATCATTACACTGTGGAAAAAAAAATATAAATAAACACCAAATTAAACTTGACAAAAGACTTCTGTAATAGCTGTAAAGATTTATGTAATGTGTTTTTAAAGCTCAAGTGAACCATCAAATTAATTGGGAAAAAAAAGGGAGAAAATCAGTCTTTGTTATGAGACTGTTCAGTATAAAAGGCAATTTAGTGCCTTCGAAGCGTTTGCCGTAGCTGTGAAACAAGCACCTATTGTTCGGAGTTCCCTGTTGCTCCTTAATGGACCAGGCTCAATGAATTCACTGGAGCACATTTTTAAAGCGAAAAAATGATCAGTACACCAGATAACCAAATGACTAAATTACCCAAGTTTTGCTGGAAAATCAACAGGATAGACACGGTGAGTGCCTGCTGAGCCCTGTGCAGCCTGCCATTGAACTCTTACAGCCAACCCAAGGTCCTTCTACAGGAGTAAAGATTCTAAAAGCATAAGGGTGATACTTGATTATAAAAGCAGAAACTGGAAATAACAACTCGGGTCCACTGAGTTGCTCACGACACGTGAAGCCAACGTCGATCCCTGGGAGCACTTTGTGTAACTCGTTCTTGTCAGTGTCCACAGGCGAACGCTGCAGAACAAATCTTTCAATGCCAGCATGATTTGTTGGAGCTTAATGCCAGCATTGCATTTACAGCAATACACCTCACAAGATACTTGAGCTGTAAAAGGGAAATGTGGCGGCAGACCGACAAGCAGCTGATTAGCTCCAGGAGAACTGCAGCTGATGATGTTTCGAGAAGTGCACCTTTCTTCCTCGGAAATGTCGCACCTCCGAATCAGTTCCCATTCTCATTCAAAAACCACGTGTCTGGGCTCTAGCCTGTTTTTCTGTATGCTACGCAACGGAGGTGGCTGTGTTTTAAAACCTATTTCTGAATGATGTTTTTGTGCGATGGCTGCTTGTGAATGAGTGAATAATTCTAAGAATGCTGTTAGAAAAAAAATACGCATCTTTTTGTAAATACTGTAAGATTTTGGAAAAAAAACACCCCACCTCTGTAACACCTTGCCTTTCTTGTTTGATTGCTGCATCAAAGTGTGATAAACAGTGTCTGAAGCTTGTGCTGATTAATCATCAGAAAGATGAATGATAACATTCTTTAGAAATGGCAAAGTTGTCAGCATGTAAATTAGGGATGTTAAATACATCACACGAGATACTGTAGCTTGTATACGCAGTCCTTTTTTCCAGACCTATTTCAGCATTTAACCTTTTGAACACCCATCCAGGGCCATGTAATTCACACTAGCAAACGGACATGACAAACCATTTGGCTCTTCTAAGGAGAGAGGTGCGCCTCGGACGCTCTCCGCAGACCCGCTTCTCCAAGCCCACCTTGCTACCGTCACATCAGCTGCTTGCACAGAAGCCAGGCGCATCGTCATGGGTGCCAGGGTTCAGCGCGGTTTGGGCTTTCTGGAGCCCTCCTGGGAAAAACCCACTTCCAAGCACGGTGCGGTGCAAATGGCAGCAATTTCCCACCGAAATAAGCTAGACCATTTTCATCCATGAGCTTGGTGGCCATGTAAACGGCGTGACCGGCCAGGACTCGATGGATGAGCCCTCCAGCATCCCTCGGGATGCAGCCCGCGTTGCCTGCACAGACTGCGGCCCCACGGAGACGCTTCCCCATTGGCCCAGGTGCTGGCCAGAGCCCTCTGCAAGCACCAGGACTTACCATAGAACCACAGAATCACTAAGGTTGGAAAAGACTTCTAAGATCATCAAGTCCAACCATCACCCCAACACCACCATGCCTGCTAAACCATATCCCGAAGTGCCACATCTACAAGTTTTTTGAACACCTCCAGGGATGGGGACTCCACCATGTCTGTTCCAATGTCTGACCACTCTTTCAGTAATGAAATTTTCCCTAATATCCAATCTAAACCTCCCTTGATGCAACTTGAGGCCATTGCCTCTCATCCTATCACTAGTTACCTGGGAGAAGAGACCAACACCCACCTCACTACAACCTCCTTTCAGGCAGTTGTAGAGAGCAATAAGGTCCTCCCTCAGCTTCCTCCTCTCCAGACTGAACAACCCCAGTTCCCTCAGCTGCTCCTCACAAGACTTGTTCTCCAGACCCCTCACCAGCCTTGTTGCCCTTCTCTGGACACGCTCCAGCCCCTCAATGTCCTTGTAGTGAGGGGCAGGATTCGAGGTGCGGCCCCACCAGTGCCAAGTACAGGAGCACGATCCCCTCCCTACTCCTGCTGGCCACACCATTCCTGATCCAAGCCAGGATGCCATTGGCCTTCTTGGCCACCGGGGCACACTGCTAGCTCATGTTCACAACTGAGGGGCGAATTCAGAGATGTGGTGGCGCTGGCCACCTTCCTCGTCTTCCAGCTGCTCAGCAGAAGTCAAAGCATCTGGCGGCCGCTGAACCCCAGAGCTGAGGGGAGACGCGGGCCGAGTGAGCTCCGGGCATGGGGCAGCGGAAGGTGTTGGAAGGGCTCGGTGTAATGTCTCCCTGCAGGGCTGGGGCACAGAGGGCAGGAGGCTGCAAATCCCACGGGAATGTTTGAAAAAAACATGGCCTAATGAAGGGAAAAGTTTGAAACCCTCCATTTTAGCGTAACCAGTCTTTAATAGCTGTTTCAAAAGATAACTTTCACCTACACAGAAAAATGGTTTTTGTGCCGGTGTTGAAGCGCATTTAAGTTAAAGGAAGGGTGTGGTGGAGTGCTCAACAATAAGAACGTTTCAGAATTACAGCTGAGTGGACACCGCCATTCTCGAGCTTTGTACAGCTGTTTCTGGCTGCATAGCTTATTCTGCCAAAATCTGAATTACATGGAAGTGGCTACGGACTCGCAAACTGGCGTGACGTTCTCCCCAGCCCGGCAACCCCAGCTGGCCTCCAGCAGCCCCGCGCCACCGCCATCCCCGCCGGCGGCCAGGCTGGCTGGGCCCGCAGAGAAGCCCCCGCGCCGGGGCGGGAGCCGCCGGTCGGCACCGAAATAACGGCTTTTAACGGCGTTTTCTCCGCCGGTTGCGGGAGGGGGGGCGGGCG
>Ga0065711_1040312_pt1 | contig 17072 bp, 20 predicted proteins | sample Hoacrofraction12_FD_59098 | JGI IMG/M metagenome (GOLD analysis project Ga0065711, IMG submission 59098) | Hoatzin crop microbial communities from Cojedes, Venezuela - Epithelial fraction 12 v2 (version 2) | ecosystem: Host-associated > Birds > Digestive system > Esophagus > Crop | place... | reverse complement strand
AAAAAAAAAAAAAAAAAAAAAAAAGATACATCCTTTCACTCTCCACTCATTAATTTGGGCAGTGGAAGAATTTCTGCAGCCTCACTCACCCTCAGCTCTCTGCCTCACTTTGTTTCTTTTTTTTGTAAGCTAATAGAGCCTTGTGTCGACTTGAAATTGCCTGACTTTGATAGGTAAATTCTGGTTGATTTTATCTACTGCTCAGCATAGTCTGCATTAGCTGTACATTCCAGTAGACATTTTGGTCAAGATTTTTTTTATCAAGAGAATTTCCATTCCTGGCAGAGACAGAGATCCCAGTAGTGCTAACTGAAGGATGTAGAAGAAAAGGAATACAACAGGATTGAAATGCTGCCATTAAACATTTGAAAGACTTAATAGCGGCTGGAAAATACTAAAACTTCTACAGACACACAAGCATACACTAAAGTATTTGGCTGTCTGCTTTGAGGGTTGTGTGGCATTTGTTAATTTTTTTAATAGATGTCTTCATGAAATGCTTGTGATTTTTCAAAAATTGTTTTATTTGCATTTTGTTACTTATTCTCTAGGGAATAATACACTGCGCTCTCTCTCATAAATACAATACAAACCTTAGACACTTCAGAAGAAATAAGCATATATTCTGTCAAATTACATTTGAAGAATCATTTTACAAAGTTAGATTTCCCTTTTCAGTGTGCTACCAGGTCTTGTCTTTCCTCCTGCTAAGCACACTTTTACATTAGACAGTTTATCATTTTAAAGGAACTTCCTGAATTTGTTCTTTATGGATTTACTGAAAAAAAAAAGACAAGTATTGCTTCCCAAGCTAAGGCTTTGCAAAATTGCACAGCAGTGGATACTTCCAGCCAATCTGACGTCTTGCTACAATAACATCGTAACATAACCTTATCCCAGTGGGGATGGGAATGTGCCGCAGACTCTCTCATCACCAGAAGGATTCCCCCACTCTTGCCCTGATAATGAGTTTCAGCCCATCTAATCTCTTTCTCTCAAAGATCCTATGAAATAGTAACCTTGCTTAAAAAAAAGGAGAAAATGATGTCTTTATATCCTCATTTCTTGCACACCCGGTGGCACTGGCGCGATGCCCATGGTGCTTGGGCTGTATGAACAGGTAGCGGCAACAGCCTCTTGCCAGGCAGCTGCTGCCCCGTGCCTGAAGCAGAGGCTCTGAGGGTTGTAACTGGGTGTCTGGGTCTACCTCCTCCGTGAAATGATGGAGGAAAGCTCAAGCTAATGCCCAGGGCTGGAAGCGGTGCAGCCATGCTGGTGAGTAGCCCACCTGAGCACTCGGGATTGGCGTTGCTACTTTCCAGACCTCTGCTACCACCTCCACGTGGCACCAGTCTGCACTGGGAGGATTTTCAAGCTGTCTAAGAGCTGCGTGCTGTATTTCTGCCGCTGCTGTGCAACATAGCTGTGCTTTGAATTACCTCAAGCAATTCACTTCAGTTATTTCTAAAACCAGGCAAAGGACCTTGCTGGGCTTTCAGAGGTGCTGTGAGCTTTCTGTAAGCATGGATAAGTGCTGAGGACTGCTCCCTGTGCTGAAGGACGAGTACTCACACCACACAGCTCACCCAGCTCCTATGGCTGCAGGACTAAGGAGTCACGCGAAGAGCAAGATCACAAACCTCTCACGCTGCAGTGATTTCATTTCAATCCAGTGCTCCATTTCTCCTCTCCTTGCTACGGACAAGTCTGTGTTTATTAAGGGACTCCATTAGTCTTTCCCCCGCCTCCACCTTGCCTCAAAATGTTTTTTCCTCCAGGGCTATAGCAGCAGCTGGCACACTATTTCCTTCTGAGGTGTAGCCAAATAATGGCCTTTTAGAGGGGGATCTGTTTCATCTCTTTTCTCCATATGGTCCTTTCAATTGAGTGCTTTAATACACTCATTTTCACAGTAGCCATCTAAGTGTTTTTCCTTTTCTGCGTCTATTACTAAAATAAATAAATGTGCACGAGGCAATGAGGCACAAGAGTCAGGTCAATACACCAAAGCTTTGTTTTGCATGTGTTTTTCTGGGGGGACCTGGAGAGAGTGGTGTTAATCCTTGCCCAAAAGCTGATCCCCTTGTCTTGAGCACAGGGAAGATAGCTGTGTTTACGTGAGAAAAGAGAACAGTCTTCCTCCAACAATATGTGAATTCTTTTTCGAAACAGATGCAGCATCCCTGGTCCAGAGGATAGCATTTGCTGTAGTAAAACTACTTCATTCGGGGCTACAATTTTTTACCAAGATGGCCATACAGCAAAGCAGATGCAGGAAATCTGGCAAGCATTATGTATGTAAACAGATAGATAGCTGGATAATGCTGGAAATATCGGGGCAGGAACAAACAATAATAAGTGAAGCTGGCAAAAGTGTATAGCTGTGCTGTCAAAGCCCTCCTGCTGTAGCCTGGCCTAGGAGTCCTATTACAATGGAAAGTGTTTCAGCAAAACCGGATCCATGCTAGGGGACTTAACGTGTTTAAAATATACATCATTGCTTGCGAATTGCTATGCATCTGTACATAGAGCAGAAAAAAAAAGGAGCAAGCCAGGGAAGTTAGAAACCTGAGAGAAGGAGTGCAGAAACTGGCAGGTGATGGAAAAATGTACGCTGCATCCTCCCCTTGCCTGCCACAAATGTGCTGTGTTGAACGGCAACCCAGTAACAGCGAACGGTTTGGAGGCCCGTGGAGCAAATCAGCTCAGGAAAGCCATCTTCTACCGAGGAATGCAATGATGGAAGGACACAGCAGGGCGCTTTGCTTGGGAATTTAGGAAGGCAAGATGCAGGTGGTAAGGGAGGATCAGACCTCAGAAAAACAAAAAATTAATGACGAGGCACCAGAACTGCAGAAGCATGGGGTGTAAGAGCTGTCACATGCAAGATCCTGTGGTGGCCAACTGTACTTCCATAACACGAGTAACACAGATCCTCCTTCACTGGGCTGCCTATTTACACAATGCCTGTAAAAGCATCAGATCTTGGAGATACCCACTGTTCTGTCAAATTTGGCTGAAATCATTAGTGGTTCAAAATTTAGACAGATGTGTAGTGACAACATGATTTCCTAAGGCAGATAAAATAAGGCAGATCAGTACAATGAATTAGGAAAGGGCAGTGAAATAAAGAACAAGTAGCAAAGACACTTGGATTTGATGTGATGCAGGACATAAACTGTGGAGGGATTTAAGGAGGAGAATGACATGAGAAGAGCAGCAGATTTCAGAAGATAAATCTTTGCAGTGGTATTTTGCATGGAGGGAATGTGAAAGTTGAGGAGGACACAAAAGGAGAATGAAGGCATCAATATGAAGGATTGCAGGACCCAGACTGTCACCGTACACAGTGATGTGATCAAAACAAGCAGGGTTAGGTTTTACTTCGGAGTAGAAAAAAGGAATTGTTCACTAATCTGCCCCAAACTGCTACAGCCTGTCTTGGTGAGACATTAAGGTGCTCACTGCCAACTGCCAAGTGTCCTGCTTTTCCTCTGCAGAACTAGGAATCAGAGATCTTTATGGACAGCACAAACAGATCATTCAAAATAGCCCAAATAGTGAAAACGTGCCAGTTTATGCCCCGGAGAACTTACAGACTCAGGAGAACACACATGAACACACTTGAAAATATCTGAAGCACTCCAAGATGCATTTCTTACACCATTCAGAACCGACTTCACTGCTCAATTTGCAGTCCCTGCAGCACGGCTTGCGAAGAGAAAACAAATGACATACCAGACCACACAGAGAAGCAATATGGTTACCAGTGAAACATTTATTAGCTTAGGGATAGAAACACAAAGGCTTCTTTTCAGAATTTCACCCTCTCCTTGTTATCCTCTCCTCATGTATATAATTTTCTTTACCTCAGCTGTTATTTTACAGCTATCCGCTGCATGAAGTTGTAGTTTATTAAAGTGGCATTTTATAGTGAAATCCCACTCCCATTATTTAAAAGTAACTATCCTAATTCTCAAAAGCAAGACAAGAAATGCACCTCTACAATAGGCTCTAACAATACCACGGATCTTGAATTTATCCCCATTGGCTGAGATCACCTCATCACTCAGAACTCTATCCAAGTGAAGACAAGGGGATGGGAAATATAGCCACCCACATGGAGTAACAATAAATCCAGTTTCCTCTGCAGTGATATTATGTATTTCCCTCTCATAGTTCATACTTTTTGTTTATATTCCCTTAGGTCCCACTGGCTGGACTTTTAAAGTTTCTCACATCAAAGGTTCTCCAGACTCTTCTTTGCTTTCTACCCAAACCTACCCATTCCTTCTGTACCTTGCATGCTCTCATTTCATCCTGTCCCCCTCATTCTCCCTCTCTTCCCCCTCTCTCCAGCAGTTCCTGTGGCACAGCATCACAGGGTGGAAGCTGAATAATAAACACGCATAACACACTAAACTGCTACTCAATCAGCGTATATGCTGTCAGTAGGTACACTGACTACCAATCTATTTCCAAAGATCCCAAAAGAGCTAAGGAGTTTTACGCTATTAGTATACTGTGGAAAGAGGGAAAATTCCCATCAGAGGCCTTTAATGACTCCACAGCACCGCGGCCGACCGTCAGCCCCTTCCAGCCTCAGCAGCATTTCCAGGGTTTGTACAATTTTCCGGCTTGCCCTGGTTTTACATCCAAGTGAAAGGCCTCAGCTCCCATTCTCTTTGCTGGAATCGAGCAGCCTGAAAGGAGCCTTTACAAACAGCACGCATAATGCCAAGGAGAGAGAAGAATAACCAAGGAGACAACTCACTGCATTGGCTCCTCCGTTTCTCTGGCAGGACTCCCTGGCTTCGCTCAGAGTATGACTGACTTTGTTGCTTTCAACATTTTCTTTCATTTCGAAATATTTTACTCATTAGCAATCCTCCTTATGCTCAGAACAGGAGATACCAATCAAGTTCTCCTGTTCCTAAGCGCTAAATGCCTTGATGCTGGTGCTTGAAAAGCTGCCCTCTCCACCATGCTTATCTTTCCAGGATTTTTGTTGTTTTCTCTTCACCTTCCCTTTCTGGCAAATGTCCCCTGCCCTCAGATGTTTAGGTACTGTTTTCTAGGCTGATGATTCATATATACAGCTTTTTGCCACTAGAATAATGCCTCATCCTCAGCCCTGCCTCTGTATCACACCTCTTCCCATGAGCTTTCACTTAGCTGCTTCATTCAGACCTCCTTGCTCCAGATTCCTCCAAAGCCATTTTTGACTCACTCCTCTTTTCCTCCACAAAGTTTGCTCGTATCCCAAACTCTGATGCTTCTTCAGTCTCGACATCATCCAAAAACCACCCTGTGGGTTTCTGTCTCACAAAGGTGTCTCTGATTTGGGCCTTCATTTATTCTACTTTGTTCCTGAAATATCTTTGGGGCTCTTCCACATGTACCACCACATTTCAGTCTCCAGTAGAGAATATTGCCAGAACAGTTTCACTTTCATCTCCATCTGAGCCTGTTAAAATTCCCTTCACCAAACCTCGCTGCTCACTTCCTGTTGGTAGCTGGACCAAATGTAAACATCCAACTTCTAAATTCAAAGCTTTCTAGTTCAATTTCTCCTTCTTCCCCCTTAGTCAAGCCCCCTCTCCTCCCTTCTCCACCAGCTATTGGGCAGGCAACCAGCACAGTGCACTGTGCTCTGGAAGGTCTCCTAAAGTGAGAGGTCTCCATGCTTAAGTTTCTCCTGAGGGCCTGTTCTGCCATGCTCCAATACACCAGCTGAAGTTGTCCATGTAACCTGTCCCTATTAGGCCTTTCCTTAGCTGCCTGCTGGTGTCCTCCATGTCACTGTCTTGGTCCACAGATTGCCAGTTGCTGCATCTAGTGATATAAAGCACATCTGATCCCATAAACACGTTAATACCACCACCACTTCTCGGCAGACTTTGCAGTGCCAAAACAAAGCCCACAGAAGGCAAAGGCTCCTTCCCAGTCCTGGCACACACTGGACAGAAAAGCAATCTCATAGCAGAGTGAAAACCTAGCCTCCAAGAACAACTACTCTATGGAAATCCCGAAAGCTGGTAGCATCCCTTTGGAGAAGGACTAGCTGCTATCTCAAGGGAGATAGTCACCATGCAGCAAGCACATCACACTATGCCAGAAGTAAGGCTAAAAAGCCCACCTTCTTTTTCCCCTTCCAAGTGGTTTGCTAAAGGACAGAGAATAAATGTGGTAGAGGTAAGCGTTAGAGTATTTGTGATGTTGGCTGGATGTAACTGTGGTAACCGTACCGCGTGGCAGTCCAAAGACATGCAGCAAAAAGTGAGTCAGGATCTGCCAGTGATTTATTGACTTTTCAGGCAAAAAAAGTCAAAGGAGCCCTCTGCACCCCTATCTCATGTGACCGCTCTTGTAAAACAAACCACACAGACAAACAGGATTTGTAGGATCAAGCTGGACTGTTTCCAAAACACATACTACATGCAGAAAGCTACAAGAAAAATAATAGGCATAGAGAGGAACATGATAGATTACTGCCCTGACAGATCAGCAATGGGACTATTTGAGGGACAAAAACTGGTTAAGCTGCTTAGGATAATTTATCAATATCATTTTTACTGGGATAATAAATAGATAAAACAATCCTACTGCAACTTCAATAAAACCAGAAACTGCAATCCATGTGAAGCTATCAATGAAAAAACAATGCATCACAGTATAACTCACATGCTGACACCCCATTTTAAATATCAGAAAAAGTCCACATTATTGACTAACCACTTCTGAAATGTAGTTTCAAAACAGCATTTTTGCTCTACTAGAATGCAAAATAAATCTGCTTGAACTTCTCTTTTGAAATACTTTTGCAAATAGGTAACAAAAAAAATAAGGGATCTTCATGTTTTATTAAAGAAAACACTTGACTCTTAGGATGGAAGTTTGCTTTTTGCTTTTTAACAGCCAAGTTTCAACAGAGCATTAGTTTTTATAGACAATATCAAAGCCTTCATAAACACAATGCTGTCAAAGGAAGCAATAATAGATGTTGTCTTACAGTTGTGTGAACACTGTCATTTTGAGGGTGGCACTAAAGCCCCCTGAGACCCAGACACAGACCTGAACAGCATTTCAACCAGTGAACTGTTGCTGGCTGAGCCCCCTCTTCTGCCCTGGCACAGTAATCAACACACTACCCTTCTCATCTCCCTTTTGGGTCTGACTCTTCACTTCATACAGGAGCAGGGTGACATCCGAGCCCTCGCTCACAGCAGTGCTGCCACTCCGGGACTTACCTCCCCACTGGCTCAGCACACAGGGTAAATCCTCTCTTTACCCAGCTCCATGGCCCAGCTATTTTCCGGTGCCCCACAGAGTCACCCTCTTCCCCATGGCTACTCTGATGGCTCTCACAGGCCCATGGATGAGTTCGTAATTTCAATATCCACTCTATCTCTGATAAGGAGGGCAATTAGATTAGTTTACTACAGGCAAAATCAATAGCAAGCATCTGGGGGGCCGATTAGCTATTGCTAATTAGAGCTTTTAGACATTATTGAAATAAAATATATGAGGTTAATCAACCAAGACGGAAAAAATCCATAATATTCTAAGTTTGCCCTTGGTTTGTCAGCCTGGCTCACTTTGGGATTAGGAATGGAATTCCTGAAGTGAAGGCAAGCTTTCTAGACTGGCATAGACATGGAGGAGGGCAGTATTATTTATTCACAGGGAGACAGGCATTTCTTTGTCAGATCAGAGGTATGATACCGGTTTCTAAACATTTAACCCAATTTGCTAGGTATTTTGGAATTTATATGAATAAACCTGACGAAAAATAGAGCCATATATTTTGAGTCTACTTACTCTTAATAAACAATTTTAGTTGCAGCTATTTATTTTTAAAAGGCATATTTTAAAAATTGTAGAATTATATACGTAACTAACTAGCTACAATTCCACAGCAACGTTTTACAAAATTAGCCATTTATTTCTATTCATTTAAATAGTATTTATTTTTTTAAATCTGCTACTGTATTTGGCATGTAAATGTCTGTTTCAATACATACTTCATGCATTAATTTTCAGGCCACTTAATTTATTATTTTAATGCCTTCAGATTAGATTGCAATTAGATAATATGTTCAAATATGAACAATGCATTTTCAGGGTAGCTTCCTTTGAATGCTCATTTATAGAACATTTTGCTTAATAGGGATTTCTGCTGTAGACTATTGGAATTCTCCTTTCTGGAAAGGATTATTTCTCCAAGCAATGAAATATCTTTTTTCCCAAAATTGTAATCTTAGGGAGTGATTTAAAGTAGAGCAGGAAGACAAGCATGTCATCTTAAATGTGAGCAGGAGATGAGCATGTCATCTACAGTACACTTGAAAAATGTCTTCCTGATTCCCAACAATAATCACAAACTGATAAAGACAGAGAAGTTGTCTTATTTTAGGTGTCTAAAAAGAAATTCAATTATATCTTCTAAGTAGAAGTATAGAAAGTGCAAATATTCACACACACTTTAAAGATGCTTTCTAATTTGGAGATAGAATAAGGATTTATTTGTTCATTTATGTATGGTCAGGGAAAATACAAATGAACAAAAACAAACCCTGTAGTAGGACCCAGATATCCAACTCTCCCTGTTCAAGAGAGAGATTTTGCAGTTTGGCACAATCAGCCTAAATTAGCCAAACAACTCTAACTTTTCCTAAACTATCTGGATTTAAGCACATCCTTAAAATATTTGAAGCATAGTTAATTTTTAAGTACATTTCCAAGTGTTTCAGTGAACCAGGGCTTTGATGAGGAAAGATCAGAGGGAAAGGAGAGAAGCCAGAGTTCCACTTGGGTCACTGTGCCCAGTGGATTTAGATCCAAGCCTAAGGGCTGACTTTCCATCCTATTTGGATTAGGGTTCAACAGAAAAGCAATTGAAAATGTACCTTAAATCTTGGTATAAAACAGTGGAGACCAACCCCTGTCACCCTTGTGAATATGGTAAGAGCAGCCTTCCAGTGATACGAAGGAGCCTTAAATGACCTCAAGCCAACACTGCTACATATAGCTTAAGTGCAAAAAAGTTACCAGGCAGGCAACAAATTCCCTAATTCCCTACAATTCTTTGCAGTTTTGGGCAGGCAGAAGCGGAAGCCTGCCAGCATGTGGGATGCCTGTCACTGTCAGCCTGAAAAATGTGCTGAAAACAGGTTTTGGTTAAACTGAAGGTGGTTTTTCAGATCGGCCTCTGAGAGCATATGGAGGCGTGGAGCAGCCCACTCTCTCGCAGCTCTCCTCTGCACGGGCACAACACCGTGCTGGCCGGGGGGATGCCACACCTATGCACAAACAACAAAAACTGCATGGGCACCTCTCACAGTCCGAGGGATGGACTTACTGTCTCAAAGGCGGCTGGAGGTTAGGGTAGGAAACCCAGTGCCCCATCATATATTGCTGCTGATCTGCTCGGCCATCCTCTGCATCTAGGCACACGCAATTTTTTCACTAGCATTTAGCTTTTACACTATTTTTCCAATGCCTCTACTTTTTGTATCATCTTTTTAGGTTTTTTTATTAGACTACAGCACATTTTTCAGCCATTTGCAACTCCACTTTACAAAAAATTCTTCTCTTCTTTACAAAGCAGCAAATGCTTTTGAACACACAAATGCAAATACAAATTTCAAGATAGTTGAGCCCCTCTTTGCCATCTCACATGCATTTAGGAGAGACTGGAGGAACTCTCCTGCCAGAGCAGAGTAAGGCCATTAGCATTACACCAGTACAAACAGCATCAGAAATCTAATGTTATTAAAAAATACATTCCCATGAGAAAGTAATATTTCCAGTAACACACTATCTGCATAATGCATTTTTGTTTCATATTAGCTCCCTGCCATGGCATAGTACAGTAGTATAGTATGATTATTACTATATTTATGCCTTTTTCTTTGGCTGCAATACTGACGTACTCAATTGTGTGAGGTACCTCTCTCCTCACCCCTCCCAAACTGATGGACTGCAAGATGGGGACCAGGGGGTAAAGCCCCTCCCACTCTAAGGGAAGATCAGGTTCATGACCACCTGAGGAACCTGAACAGACAGAAGTCTATTGGACCTGATGAGATGAATCCCAGGGTCCTGAGGGAATTAGCTGATGCAGTTGCCAAGCCACTCTCTCTTGTATTTGAAAGGTCATGGCAGTCAGGTGAAGTCCCTGGTAACTGGAAGAAGGGAAACATTGTGCCCATTTCTAAAAAGGGTAGAAAGGAGGACCCGGGGAACTACCAACCCATTAGCCTCATCTCTGTGCCTTGGAAGATCATGGAGCAGATCCTCCTAGAAGCTGTGCTTAGGCACATGGAGGCCAGGGAGGTGATTTGAGACAGCCAGCATGGCTTCACCAAGGGCGAGTCCTGCCTGACCAACCTAGTGGCTTTCTATGATGGAGTGACTGCATCAGTGAGCAAGAGAAAAGCAATGGGTGTCATCTATCTAGACTGCTGTAAAGCCTTCGACACGGTCCCCCACAGCATCCTTCTCTCTAAATTAGGGAGATACGGATTTGATAGGTGGACCTTTCGGTGGATAAGGAATTGTTTGGAAGGTCAAAGCCAGAGGGTAGCGGTCAATGCCTTGATGTCCAAATGGATGCTGGTGACAAGTGGTGTCCCTCAAAGGTCTGTACTGGGACTGGTGATTTTTAACATTTTAATGAACGACATAGAAAATGAGATCGAGTGCACCCTCAGGAATTTTGCAGATGACACCAAGCTGAGTGGTGCAGTTGACGCGCCAGAAGGATGGGATGCCATCCAGAGGGACCTGGACAAGCTGGAGAAGTGGGCCTGTGTGAACTTGTGAGGTTCAACAAGGCCAAGTGCCAGGTCCTGCACATGGGTTGGGGCAACCCCCGCTATCGAGACAGGCTGGGGGATGGAGGGCCTGAGAGCAGCCCTGTGGAGAAGGACTTGGGGTACTGGTGGATGAAAAGCTGGACATGAGCCACCAATGTGTGCTCGCAGCCCAGAAGGCAAACTGTATCCTGGGCTGCATCAAGAGCAGCGTGGCCAGCAGGTCAAGGGAGGGGATTCTGCCCTTCTACTCTGCTCTGGTGAGACCCCACCTGGACTCCTGCGTCCAGCTCTGAAGCCTTCAGCACAGGAAGGACATGGATGTGTTGGAGCGGGTCCAGAGGAGGGCCATGAAGATGATCCGAGGGCTGGAGCAGCTCTCCTGTGATGACAGACTGAGAGAGTTGGGGCTGTTCAGCCTGGAGAAGAGAAGGCTGTGGGAACACCATACTGCAGCCTTCCAGTACTTAAACGGGGCCTATAGAAAAGATGGGGACAATCTTTTTAGTAGAGACAGCAGTGACAGGACAAGGAGTAAAGGTTTTAAACTAAAGGAGGGGAGATTTAGACTGGATATAAGGAACAAAGTTTTTCCAGTGAGGGTGGTGAAATACTGAAATGGGTTGCCTAGAGAGGTAGTGGAGGCTGCATCCCTGGAAACATTCAAGGTCAGGTTGGGCGGGGCTCTGAGAAACCTGATGTAGTTGAAGGTGTCCCTGCTCACTGCAGGGGGCTGGGCTAGATGACCTCTAAAGGTCCCTTCCAACACAAAGCATTCTATGATTCTGTGTATCCCCAGCCTCTGGAAGCTAAGCAGAAGGGATATCTTTTTGAAGCTGGGCACCCAAGATTAACAAAACCATTGCCTTGTTTAAAAGCTGAACAGGGATCCTGTACCATTAGGATGCCTCCTTGGACAGAGCTAGGGGACGTGGCAACCAGTGATCCTGGCCCAGTATTTTTTGATATCTGTTCGCAGATTTCCATGTGACTGCCAGTGAGTAAGGAAATGGATAACGAGAACAATGTTAAGGATCAGAAAACATAACAGGCCTATAATAGGCACACTGGGTTTACACCCTACTGGAGCATCTTCAGCATTTATCACTATATGTGTAACAAAAATTACTTTATCAGAGGAGCTTCCTTGTCTTTTGGTAGCTGGACGTACACAGTTAGGAGCAAAGGTTCTGGATCTGACAACTGAGTGAAGCTTTCCACCTTCTAAATGAACTGTTTTTCCTGTGTGCTTTCTTGCAGGAGGCCACAGCCTCAGGAGTCTCTACATAACGCTTGTGATTTTGCGTGAAACTTGGAAACTGTGAACTCTGGTGAACTAAACCTTTTACCTTCAGTTCATTGAAACTCTGTGATCTCTCAGAATACTGGGACAGCAATACACAGATAAACCAACTCGTTCTGTAACCACTGGCAATCCATCAGATAGACTTGAAATATAACTACATATAATTGCTCTAATTCAGTACAGGTACTAAATGCCATTATTTGACAATAGTAGGAGATATGTGATTACACAGATCAAAGCTCTGAGAAATTCCAAATAACATTTTTTTTTTAAAGCCATAGAAAATAATTAAAATGATAGCAAGTTAAAAAAAAAACCCACTTTAGTGTTTTGCCTTGGTAGAAAACATCAGGAAACAGTTTCCCCATCCTGTGAGATTTTTCACTTTGTCAAAACATTTTCCAGTCCAGACTAGGACAAAATTAAAAATCTTGATAGAATATTCTGAATTCTGCTTAGTTCAGACAAACATGTAAAATTGTCTAGTTGTGAAGGGTTGCTCTTGTACTTGTTACACAAGTCACACCCAATTGCAAAACCACACTCATCACACCAGTTTAACAATTATAACCACATTTTTTTATTCCTTAAAAAAACCCCCAAACCTCTCCATTGCCTCTTTCATCCAAAAAGTTCTAGTTGAGAAACAAGCACTTTCTCATTAAAATCGTTATGCTAGGATTTTTCAGTCATGTCCCCCATAGGTTTAGCATCCATCTTTCCTGAGGGTTTACAGTTACACAGAGATAGTGCAGTAAAAATGAAACTACTGAAAAATCCAACCCAGACACATTTACCACCCCCTCTTGTCTTTCCCCCTCAACTCTGGTGACCTTAGCTTCTTATTTTAAACAGAGACATCCCAGGAAAGCCTCGTATAAGCTGGGCTGGGGAGATAGTCGGAAGGGGATACCCTTAAGACAATCCATACTTCTTCCCTCTGGGTTTCCCATAGGAAACAGCCACCTTATCACTGCTCTCCTTACTGGCATCCCCTCTGCTCCACAGGTACCAATCACATTTTTCTCTCAGACAGTTTAGCTGATTAACATTTCCAGTTAATCTCACAGCAATTGTTCTCAGCCTGGATTTTGCTTTGATGTCTGCTGCTTCTCTGCTTTAGACCTGATTAAGGACTTGGGTGTGCCAGAGAGCTGCTGCTTCCTCCCGAGAGGACCGAGCTGCCCCGAGGAACGGTTCCACCTCTCCAACAAACCCTGCCTTTCTCCAGCACTGACCATCTACCACCAAACCGAGAGGCAGCTCAGGTGCAAAGGGTTAACAAGTCCCCCTAAAACCACCATGTGAAATGGTCTTTTGCAAGGTCAAAGGTAGCATAGAGGTTTTAACGTAAATTAATTGCTCGTTTGCTGATTACAACGAGTGCGATGGCGGGCCACCATACCATTGCTAAACTGAGCTGAAAGAGCGCGCTTCTCGGCGTGACTTGGATCGTGTAGTTCAGTCAGTTCCCATCATCCTTTTGTCCCTCATATGTCTGACATGTGGAAGAAACCTTCCCTATTGTGCCTTCTTTTTTCTGGGAGAACAAAGGGGAGCTGACAATGAAGTGGCTGCCAGCCCATTGCCACAGTCCATATATCCACGCAGCTGTCATTACATAGTCAAAGCAGCCGTGCTAGCAGGAGGGAATAAGCAGCCTACGTGAAAGACAAGTGGGCTTAGCTAGAAAAGCTATATTATCACCTACAATACTCATACTGCTATTAATACGCTATTAAAGGGAGGAAAAAAAAAATCCCCACATACCCCCCCATGACCTCAGGGATCTTTGGTAGCAAAGTGCACTTAAAGGGCAGGATTGGAGAGATTCCAATGCACGTCCTCTGCCTTCAACGATCCTGAGCAGGCACCTAGCCCATGCCTCAAAAATCAGCGAAGACAATTGTGTCATTACATAGGTATGCCTAACACCCAGGCTTTCCATTGAGGAATGCATCGGTTTGCTAAGGTAGTCAGGACTCCTCCTGTTGAGCGCTGACATGTCACATCAGTGGATTTCTTGTTTACAGAAGTGGCAGATTGTTAATGTGAAGGCAATTTCCTGCATTACAACAGAATCCCATGATATATTTCAGTTGTTGAAAACCTGGAATGAAGCAACAGATCCGTGATATGAAAATGCCACTGAGAGCAAAGTGGTAACTGGAACTAAAGTTTATGAAGTAACTAAGCAAAAAAAGAAGAAGAAAAAAAAGCAGCTTCCCATATGAAAGAAGGTCCCCTTTTGAACTACTCCTCAGTCTCATCACAGATGGCGAAGAGTATACAAATCATGGGTTTGTCGTTCCTGGTTAAAGTAACGAAGAATGGAAATTCATGGGACAGCTGTTCACAGTTTACCAGGATAGGGTGAAACCTCAGAGAAAGCTCTTGTTAAATTGCTCATATTTCAACAGATACAGGTTGTACACCGAAATGCAAAGAGCAGGGGAGAAATGGAGATTGTAAGTGGGACCGAGACCAAGGTCACCTGGGACTTCTGATGCTGCTATACCTCCACCTCCCCACCTTGGGAAAGTCATCTCCACACTGAGTTTCAGTTTCCATTTGTAAGATGAGAATAGTGATATTTCTCTTTGGATTGGATAGTGTCTCTTGGGATTGCCTTCGCATTTACACAGAGGCTCTAACACCCTGGGACCCCAGAGGTTTGCCTGGAGCCTGGCCAGAACTAACCCCGTCACTCTCCAGCCCCGCAGACACAGCACTGTGAGCCAGTCAGCGGCTGGGAGTGCGTGTGCTGGACTACCCAGTCAATGCTGTTCTCAGACCCACACAGCCACCTTGAAACCCTGGCTGATTAGAGCAAGCCTAGCTGCCTGGCAGCACCGGATCCGCATCCCTTCAGGTGCTTCCTGAGCACTTCATTGCCAGAAACAACAAAAAGTTGCTGTGTAAGCTCAGAAAAATTAAAAAAAAAAAAAAATTAACATAGTGGTCAGGCTGATCCTGAAGATTTCTGTGACTGGATGGGCCTTGGCACTGGCACAGCAACAGGTGGGGCAGGATAGTGGGATGTTTCCAGAGGTCTGACTGCCTGGTGCTGACCAGTGAGTCTGATATTGCATCATGCTGCCAGCAGAGTGTAGGGCCTAAAAAGATTAAAAATACATGTAAACTAGACACCCAGCCCGTTATTCCGTTCACCCCCTCTTCTTTCCCCTACAAAGCAATCTGTGTTTCTCTGTGCCTCCAAGTGGCTTCACAGAGATGTCTCAGGGTCTCTCCTGAGTGGTGCCTCATGGGGGTCCTGGCTTCTTGCTCCTCATCTGTGCTGTCCCCTCCGTGGCAAAGCTACGGGCCTGGCTTTATCACAGCACAATTACAACTATTCAGCTGTAAGTACTTTTGACATCATCTGCCTCCCTGTATACTTTCTTGCACAAGCATCCTTTCAGGACAGTGATCACACTGTCAGGCAACTCCACTGCCCCACTGCTGATCTCAGGAGTCTTCAGCTGCCACCACCTTCCCTGCTGTTTCAAAGCAAATGCCCCATGATCTCTTTTAGATTTTAGGTTGCTACATCCCCACTGCCTGTATCTTCAAGTACAGGCTTATCTGCTGCTGCCCTCCCCCAACCAGGGGGACAGAATTTCCTCCTTACATCTCCTAATTTTCAGGCAGATCTTCTGCAATGCAGCTGCCTTACCTCTCTGCTTCTGCCATAGCAAAAAATTTGTTTTTGTCCTTGCTTCTAGCATCTCTTGCCATAATTTTGTTCTATTTTTGGTTTTTTCCCTAGTTATTCTTTACTGACAATATTTACACTTCATCCAAAAATTGTATGCCAAAGTACATCAAGGGAAAGAATACCATCTTGTGACAATCAAGCTACTTCATCAACAACAGAAAGCCACATTTCCTTGTTTTTAGAAGGGTTTTTTCCAAGTTCTCAAAGCAGGTATAGTCACCCCTACACCCCTAAGAGGAGGATTCCGATTTGTCCTGAGGGGATGAGCATCTCAACTCATGTTTCAAGCCTACTTATAAGTTAAGTCCATCTTTGGCTGTAAGCTTGATTTTCCATGCTACACCTTTTTCTTCCCCCTTCCTCCTCCAGACCCCTGCCACCCTGTTATTTGTCCAGGATGGTCCCCAGTTACACCACAGCTTTGCAGTTTCAGCAAACCCAAGAAAAGGTTTTCTTTTCTTATTCCAAGCTACTGAAGATATACTGAAATAGAAAATGCTTTGTGCAAGAATGTCATGCTGCCCTTCTCCATCCTCAGTGAAACACATGGGCACCGAGGTGATTTTCTCACAAGCTCTCATCTCTTCCTGCAGAGATTTGCTTGCCAAGCAAAGGCTGCTTCAGCACGCTGGAACGGGGACTTCATATGTTTTGTCTGAAGAGTGGAAAACTGTAGTGTGATTAATTTGATTTTTCTTAACAGTTGCTCAATAGTGTGGATTGGACGTACAAGTACCTATGTGAGGGTTAAGGAGAGGAGGAATGAGTCATTTAGCAGATCGGATTTCCACTGGGGTCAATATGATCAAGACAAAGTCTTGAAACACAGGCCGGCTTTGCAGAAGCATTTCATACCCTACCAGACAAATGACACATTGGTTGGAGCCATGCCAATTTACACTGGCATCAACAATGCTGCTGAGAAGAAGTCTCTTCAGGAGACAGAACTATGATCGTTCGCTGGCAATCGCACTGCTTGTCCAATAACGTCCTAACGAAACACCCATCCGTCTTTTCACACACAGCCGAGCCAGGCTAGTGGTTCACTGCTGCTGAAAGAGAGATAGCGCTCGTCTCTTCCCTGCTCCTTGCACCAACTCTAGAACCCAACAGAGACCTCTGTGAGCTCGCTGGCCAGCTGAGAACCATCTTGTTCTGGTGGACTGGCAAACTGAATGAGTGCCACGTCAGAGGTGGGGGCACGCCGACAGGAGATGGACGGGGCGGGGGG